>Ga0304730_1000971_pt1 | contig 22934 bp, 35 predicted proteins | sample M_130628_MF_Meta_FD_190474 | JGI IMG/M metagenome (GOLD analysis project Ga0304730, IMG submission 190474) | Freshwater microbial communities from Lake Montjoie, Canada to study carbon cycling - M_130628_MF_MetaG (v2) (version 2) | ecosystem: Environmental > Aquatic > Freshwater > Lake | place...
TATATCGTTTAGCCATCAACTGCGCTTTTCTTGCTGACCACTGCCCCGCACCAGTTCCCTGTACTGCGGCTGCTTTGATACTATTAAATATACGTTTACGCAAACTTGGCTTTGTGTAATTACCGGCCTCGTTTACCTTAGACTTTGCTTCCCCGCCTTTGGCAAATTGCATAAAGTCCGTATCATCTCTACGAGCTTTCTTTTTACCGCTAGGCATTTTAGACGGATTTATTGCGCCCATTCCTCTAGAGGCTCTCATGCTTTAGTCTTTCCACGAATAGCGCAACCATCTGCACGTTTAGATGCGGAAGACACCTTACCACCTTTTTTCATATTAAATGGAGATAAGGACCCAGTTTTTACTGGGTTAGCCCCACTACCACCAGAAGCGCCAGCTTTTGAAACGCCAGAGTATTTATCTACACCTGTGTGAGTTGTGATTTTATCTGTCTTACCAACATCAAGAGCTTTAGCTCTTTCATTAAACTCTTTTAAGTCAATCTTTTTCTCGTGAAAGTCTTTAAAGAGTTTTCTAGCCACCTCTGCTTGATGTTTTGTATTTGCCGTTTTAGCATCATCAATATCAAGAGATAGTTGTTTCTGTTCTTCGGCCATAACTATGCCCTTGTCTTTCCACGAACAGCGCAGCCATCAGCACGTTTAGAAGCAGAGGATACTTTACCACCACTAGCCATTTTACTAACTACAGAATTTCGTTTTGTTTCTCTTGCGTCCCGTTTTTCCTGTAATGTTTTAGCTTTAGAAGATGAAGGTTTAAAGTTGCCTTCATATGGCTCATAAGGTCTAAAGTTGCTTTCATATGGCTCATAAGGTTTTTTAGTTTTAGTTTCGACAAATGTTTTAGCGCTAGATGTATTGGCAGAACTAGACGATGGTTTGGCTAAGTCTGTAGTGTAAGACTTTCCATTGAACATAAATGTCTTATCGCCGCTGGATCTTGCACTTTTAAATGCTTCGCCAAAAGTTTGTTTTTTTGTTGTAGTGCCTTTACCTACCCCATATGGGTTTAAATCTGATTCCGTTTCTACTATGTTTTCTTTATACTCTACTTTAGGTTCCGGTTTAGCTGTTTCAGTTGGTTTTTTATCAAGTTGAACAGGTTTAGCTTCTTGCGCTTCACCACTAGTTAATTTAAATAGATCAATTCCGGGATCTTTTATTTGACCCATACGGTATTTAACTATTTCGTCGTCGCCAGTATACCCGCCATCCTCAAACTTTTTCATTCGTTTAGAGCCCTTTTTCATAGGGTGTTTTGTCATCCCACCCTTTTTCATATAGCCCATCTTGTTACGAACTTCTGTGGGTAACTTAGCTAATCCAGGATTATCTTCAGCATTAACAGGTTTCATTTAGCAAGCCCTTCCGCCTTTATTCATTTTAATCATAGTGCCTTTGGTTTTGCCCTTAACTTCAACGCCACCACCTTTAGCCATTTTTTTAGCCATGCCACCTTTTTTCATCATAGGAGGAGTTCCGGGCTGTGCCATACCGGGTTGTGCCATGCCGGGCTGCATCATTGGTTTTTTACGTGCTGCCATTAGTGCTGCCATCATTTTTGGGTTCATTTTTGAAGCCATCGTATCACCACCTTTTTTAAAAGTTTTGCCTTTATCGGCGTTTGAAAAATCTTTCCCCACGGACTGTGGAACCCCTACCTTTTTAGCAAAAGCTTTGTTATGCGCTATTGCTTCCATAAAATTGTGCTGCTTTTTACTACTACTTGGCACGAGTAAATCCTTTTATTGCTATACCATCTGCACGTTTAGACGCACTAGATATTTTACCGCCTTTTTTCATATTGAATGGGGATAGTGTACCTGTTTTCATAGGGTTTGCTCCAGCCTTGCCACCACCACCTTTTACTTTTTGTTTTGCATCAGCTTTTTTAACTGCTTCTTTTTTCATGTTTTCATAGTTGGGGTTAATATCAGGTCTTTTAAACTCATCGAAAAAAAGAGACCCTTGCCCACTAGCTATTACTTTTTCTTTTTGCTTCTTAAGCCCTTCGTTTACAGCTGCCTCGCCATATATGTCGTCAAGGGTTGCCATTACACCATCCTACCTTTTGTTTTACCTTTAACGCAACATCCGTCGGCTCTTTTAGACGCACTAGAAACTTTACCGCCTTTTTTAAAAGTCCCACGATACCCAACTGATAAGTTTGGTTTTGCACGGCCTCCCGCTCCTTTATTAACACCTATTCTAAACCCATCTTTTTCGTAGCTTAAATCTGTTCCTGCATATTTATTTATTTTATCGCCTTGTGGAGTTTCTATACTAATCCCTGTTCCACCTATACCAATATCTCCATAATCTGTTTTTGCTTTAGCGCCTAATCTAGCAAATGCGCCCTTTGGTGTTGGCATACCACTTTCAGGTGGTGGCGTTGGCATAGATCCACCAGACAAAGAAAAAGGTGTCTCGTTTCTTGGTAATTGAACTTCTTCGTCTTTAGATAATCTTTCTAAATACGCTCTATCTGCATCTTCACCAGCCTCTAGTAATGCTCTTCTAGCACGTTTACCAATTCCGTCCATTATTTACCTTGAAATAAGCTGGTCAATTTTTGCTTCAAGCTTGTTAAAGCGTTGGTCAATGTGGTCAGTAATTCTTTGGACTTCTGAATTAGTTGCATAGTCACGGGCTATCTCCACTCTCGTAGTGTTAAGTTTATCGTCTAAGTCTTTAATTTTGTCAAACTTCTCATGCACAATATATCCAATAACCGCCATAAAAACGGTTAAACCACCAGTCCATAATTCCATCATGTTTAGCATTTCCATCTTTTTAGACTCGCAGCCTTCCTAGTTGGTTTGCCGTTCTCGTCTTTCATTGGTCCGGGCATCCCTGACATCCTAGCGCAGAATGACCTCTTTCTTGCGCCGCCTTGTGGTTGCGGAGCCTTTAGATTAGACCCCGTAGCCGCATTGTACTTAGCTCTGCCTTTTGCAGTAAGACCAGCCCCCTTAGATACGGGTAGTTTCTCACCTCTACCAATAGACAGGGACGGAGACTTTTTAGCCATAATAAATATTAACTGCCAGTAAGTTAACCATGTAAGCGTAGATACCACTTACAGCTACAACACCTTCTCCGGGAATTAACGGTGAATTATTAAATACATCCGTTGCACTTACGTCATAGGACAGTAACCATCTACCCGTAGTAAAAACTGCGGATGGGCTAGCCGTAATAGTGCCACTATTAATATCGGTAAGAGTAAATACGCTTGAACTTGTAACTGTAACCGCATAGTTACCGTTAGTCGCTGTGCCACCTGTACCAGCGCCAAAATCAATCCCAATAACCTGTCCTGTGGTTAGTCCATGAGCAGACTGCGTAACGGTCACTGTGGTTCCAGAGCGTCCGTAAGTTGCTGTGGTTACTGGGGCTGTAGTTGTATCAAATAGCGTGACTTGTCCTGCGGTAGCAGTACCCACAAAAGAAATACCTTTGACACGATTTCTTCCTAACACCAAAAATCCGCTTTGATTTAGGTGTCCTTGTTTTACATCATATTGCATACCCATAATTAATCTCCAAAAGTTAAGGGGTCTATCCCCAGATTAATTAAGAAGTAGCAAACGGAGTTGCAACAGTACCTGTGCCTAACACTGTGCCTGTAACCATATACTTTAATGCAGCAATTGCGTAGATTTGTACAAATGTACCTGCAACTCCACCAGTGGTTGTACCGTTAAAGTTAATAAAGTCATCACTTGCACCAGCAACGAAGCCACGGGCTGCGTCTGTTGAATCAGTGTCAATTGACAATACAGCGCCTACATACTTGTCTGTGCCGTCCGTACCAATCTTTAAAGAAGAAGTAGAGATTGTGGTTGGAACCCAAATGGTGTACATCACACCTTGGTTGTTGGAAGTGCTGGGGTCTTGACCGGGACCAGAAGAGGTTGGATTGGTTGAAGCGTTAATGGTTGGCAAGGTTAAAGTTAAGGCACTGGCTAAAGAACCACCTACGGAAATAATACGTCCGCCGTGAGTATCTGGACTTAATGTAGTGCTGGCTGTGATTGCGACAACAGAGGCTGGACCTTGTTGATAAATGCCGCCCAATGAACGAAGTGGGCCTTGGAATGTGGTGCGTGCCATATTAATTCTCCTATATACAAGTTAAGCCTATTAATCGGTATACCGTCTGCTGGGTGCAGTTTAATAAGCTGGTATTACCCAGATAAATAATCATACTACAAATAAATTAAAAAGGGGAGTTTTATCTCCCCTTCTTTTTACGCTCCGGGCGAACCGAACATTCCTAATGGATCCGAGAATCCAAACGAATAACGCTCACGAGACTTGTAACGGACGTTACCTGTATCGAAGTCACCGTCCATCGAGTTACTCAAAGGTGTACGAACAAAGTGCTTCATACCATTTGGTACATCGGTGCAGATGAAGTAAGCATTTGTATCAGTCAGATAGTTATTTACTGTATAACCTTCTGGGATTGAACTATTGCTTACGATAGCGTTGATGTCGTTGTCTGCTGTTGCAGTACGGAGCTGTGTCTCTAATAGACGGGTAGCCACGAACTGTAATGCAGGTGGAACGACTAGCTTACGAGGCTTAGCAGCAATTAACAAGCCACGCTCATCAGTCCAAGCAGCAATTTGAATGACAGCGGCTTCTAAAGAAGTCTCATTCAAGTCAGCAGGAGTAGATTGAGTATTGCTGTTTGTGCCACCAGAGATCAATGGGTGAGCCGTACTGAATAAAGCCACGCCATCGCCACCAGCATAAACGCCAGCAGAGAAACCGTTGTTTAAGACGGAAGCTGCTTTAGTTTGCTTAGTGTAAGCCATTGCACGAGCTAATGCTTTGGTATAGCGTGATGATAAAGAATCGTAGAGGTTATCTTCGATTGCTTCTTCAGTCAAGCTAAAGCCAAGGGCAATAGTTTCGTGGTTATAACGAGCTGTGAAAGCTTCTTGTGCATTGTCATAAGCGATGGCAGAACCTTCGTTTTTAACCGGTGCAGCAGAAAAGCCAGACAGTTTTGTTTCTTCTTCGAACGAACGCTCAGAAGTCTCTGTATCGTAGATTTCTTTGTGTTGTTCGCCATACGTTGCATATTCCAAACCAAACAAAGCGTTTAGTCCGGGAAGCAACTCTTTAAGTAGCTGCGCTCTTGAAATAGCCATTTAGTTGCTCCCTTATACGCCAGTTGAGTTGTTATACTGATGCATAGTTGCATTTATCTTAACGATAAACTCAACAAATGAGTCAGTGCCAGTTGCTGTATCTCTTACCACATCAATAATGCGAATAGGTAGAGTATTAGTAGTAGCTTGCGTTCCTTCATCAATCGCTACAGCGGAATTACCAGTGACGGTAGAACCAGCGTTTTGAATTAAAGCAATATTATTACCAATAGCAGAAATACCCATAGCGGCTACGGTTGTGGTTGAAGAACAAGAAACGACTTGGAACAATGTATCAGGATCATCCGCAACGACTGCAAAAATCTTCGTTCCAGATTTGATTGACTGACTTGCTGGGTAGAACTGTTGTTGCTGTACCTGCCCAGTTGAGCCGTTAGTGAAACTAACACCTAAAAATACACCGCAAGGTGTAGCTGTAGTTGTGCCAGTGTCCTTTGTAATAGTGCCATCGGAAATACGTTGTACTAAATCGCCATAGAAAATGTTCGTAGCATAGCCACTTGCAATTTCCATCTGACGAGTTGCCCCTGCAAAGACCTGACCGCCAATTAAATTGACTGGTTTTAGTCCATACGGAGCGCTTATAGTTGGATAAGCCATATTAAACTCCTAAGTTAAATTAATTACCTTTACCAAACGTGGTCGTAGACTTACTCTCTTTAAAGAGTGGCATCCGTGGATCACTTTGGCGCATAAGGCTATTATCTACAGCTTCCATTTGATTTTCTGCTTGATTACGATAAAACTCATTTCGTTGCTCAACCATATCTTCTGGAGTTTTGCAGAGTAATAACCCACTGATCTCAATATTTTCTTTAAATCGACTATTGGGATCTATCAACATTTGCATCTTTGGCTGTTCCTCAATACCTACAGGTTCCCAGCCTTCTCTCAATTTCGATGAAAGATTTCGTGGATCAGCTTGATTCAGCGTTGCTACTCGTATCCATCTATACTTATAACCAGCTTGTTTGTCGGGTTCTGGCAGAAGCTCTGCGGGCTTCCACACTTTAGGACGCTCAGTTAACTCACGGGTTTCTAATTCTCTAGTTAATTCATGTGGTTTCGTTGTCATATTAAGACTCCATTTTTACTAGTTCACGGGCATATTGCTCTGGCGTTAGACCTAACCTTTTAGCTATCGACAGCTGTGAAGTATTAAGCTTTACCTTTTTCGAGGATGTGCTTCGGTTCGCTGGTGCAACTACGTTACTAAGTTTTTGTCGAGGTTTTTCGTCTTCAACTTCTTCAAAATTCTCAGGGAATCTTCTGCGCATTGTTTCGTCAATCCGCTTGTAATACTCGTCAGTCGTAGCATAAGCCATTCCGTTTTCTTTAACAAGCTTTTCGTGTAGCCCTAAAGCTAGACTTGTCATTTCATCATCTTGCCCAAACCAAGAGTTTCGCTCTTGCCATGTACTGGCTTTCTGATCACGGACGGGTTTTTCCGGCTGTTGTTGTGTTTTTACCTCATTTCGTTCTTCTTGTAAAGCATTTTTTTGCTGCATGTTCTGCGAAACATTTTCTGCCTTATCTAACTTAATACGGGCAGTAGTCATTTTTTCCTGCGCTTCGACTAACCTATCGCCATCGCCAGAGTCATAAGCCTCTTTATATTCTCGCTTTGCCATCTCCATTTCACGCTCTGCGGCAGTTTTGTAGGAGTCAACAGCGTACTTCTCACTATTAGTAACTCTACCTTTTAAGGCTTTATTCTCCTCAAATAGCTGTTTAGCAATAGCTACGGCTTCCTGTCTTTCACGGTCAGCCTCTTCTTTAGCACGGCGTTCATCGTGATAAATCTTCCTAAATCCAGCTATTTTCTGCTTAGCGGCTTCAGAGTATTCATCAAGTTCATCCTTTTCCATGCTCTCAACAAACTCGGGTTGTGATCGGGTCTTACCACGGTCTTCCGGTGGTACATCACTCTCAACCTCAACTTCTAATTTATCTTCTACTTCGTCTGGGTATTTAAACTCTTCCAGCTCTAATTTATTTTCTGCCATCGTAAACTCCTTATTTTCGTCTAATACCACGGGGATCGGAAACTACACCTTCTACTGTATCGTCATTAATAATGCGGAACTCTTTATTATGTATGACTAGTCTTGTACCTGCGTGGGGGCGAACAAGGATAAAATCACCCTTCTTACACCACGGCCCAGTTGGGAACTTAACTTTATCCACATAACAATCGGGTCCTAAATCTATTACAAACAGCACTGTCGTAAGCGTTTCTTCATTTCGCATTGTTTCGTCTGATTTGAGGATGCCTCCGTCATGCTCTTTTTCCGCTTCCGGAATGGCGCAAAGTATGCGATATCCAGTTGGTTTTGGGAGCTGTGTTGCTTTCTCTTCGTTTCTTTTATTAAGAACTAGAGATAAATCTACTGCCTGTGCTAGGTCATTCATCGTTTGCCTTTTCTATTCGATCCTTCAGGTCTAGTGCGTAACCACGAGCAGTGAGCAGACCCCGAATCTCACCACACGTTTTTTTGTAATCTTCAAACTTCTCAAAATTACCGTTTACTACTGCTTCATTTAACTGTTTAACTTTTTCGTCTAGTTGTTGAACAATTATGTCTAACTCCGTCATTGTTTATTCCCTATTTTTGAGTTTCGTTCTCTAGCTACTGCTATATCAATACCCATCTGCGTAGCCTGCATTTCACTATCACGGTCTAATTTGTCCTTGTCGTAAGACATCTTAATACCCGCTTTTTGTCCTTCTATATCTACTTGAGCTTGTATTCGATCTCGCTCAATCTGAAGCTGTTCGCCTTTAAGCTGCGCATCAATCTGATCTTTCTGGGCTTTACGCTGAACATCTTGCATCTTGATCTGAAGTTCTTGCTGCTGCATCTGAATAATCGGATCTTGCTGCTGCTGTTGAGCCTGCTCTTGAGACGCCTGGGCCATATTCTGCTGGAGTAGCTGTGCAGACGCTTGGGCAATAAGCCTTGAAATCTGAACTTCGTATTCCTCCGGAATCGTATCTTCGTCGTCTTCGAGGTACGGCAACGGTGCGCCTAACTGCTGCTCTATTAACTGACGGTACTTAAATCCAAAGTGTTCTGCTATGTGCGCCTGAAGTGCCGCCATCATAACTTGAGCTTGTGGGTTCTGACCAATAGTCTTAGCCGTTAACGGATCTTTCATAAAGTTAGTATGAGCCGTAATGTGTGCTTCTTGATCCTGATAGATAAATGCCTTAAGCGGTTTACCATTAATAACGTCCATATTCTCGCTAATTGGATCTTTTGGCTTCTTGTCCTCTGGCAATGGGATTAACTTCTGTGGGTTCCTAATACCTAAGACTTCCAACATCTGCCGATGTAGCTGTGGCATGTTGTATATCTGTGGGGCCCCTTGAGCTAACTGTAAAACCGCCTGATACTGGACAATCTTTTGCGCCATTGTTGCAGCGTTTGGGTCACTGACTGGAATAACTGTAACCATGTCATAGTCTGATTGCTTAGCCTTTGCGCTTCCCTCTTCAGGCTCATAATCGTAGTCTTCAGGCGTGTAGTCACGGATAATTTCTTTGAGTAACTTTAATTCTTGTTTCATTGAGTAGTGGATACGGGACTGTACCGCACTCATTACTTTAAGGGTCCGCTCTAAAATAGCTAGAGTTGTGCCCACCGGTGAATTAGCTGACATGTCAGATATTTTCATATCTGCTGCCGAGGCAAATCTACGACCTTCTTCTACAATTGTACCTAATAGACTATACAAAACCTGACTTGGTTCTTTATACGGCAGACTCATTAAGTTGTCTTTTAGTGCCCCACTTGGGACATCCGCATCCCGCCACTCGCCCGGAGCTATTGGCGTGTCGTCTCCTTTGATTCGCAATCCACGGGTTTTAAAGCCACCCGGCAAGTTGGATAGTGTGCCTGCGTCCACCAGTTGACGTATAAGGGAAGTACCAGACTTGGCAAAAGCACCAACAAGATGGATAAGACCAAAACAGTAGAAACCAAAGCCCGGAACATAGCCATAATGGACGAAATGCTGTCTTTTTTGATAAGTTTCATCTTCTGGCCTCCAGTTACGCCTAATAGATAGGATAGTTTCAGAATCCTTATCTATAGTTACTACATATGGTAGGGCTATGCCAGTTGGCTCGCCTTCTTCTTCATCTTCATATCCAGCTAAGTCAAGATCAACGTGCATTTCAAGGAGTTTGTAGCGGTCATCTGTAGTAGCTCGGAACCCCATCTTTTCTGCAATCTTCTTCTCTACCTCGTCCAGCGCTGAACTAGCCTCCCCCAAATCCACGTCCCGATAGAACCCAGCATGCTGTAAACGCTTAACCTCATTCTCAGTTTTGCGCATTACATGGGTTACTCGTGGAGACTGTTCTAAACTAGAAGCTCCATAAGGTACGACTAAATCTTCTGCTGGAATGAACATCGACACTTGCCGATTAAGGGACGGGTCAAAGTACACTTTCTTAAACGCATTACCAGAAAGTCCTAGTCCCCAGATCATCCGCTCATGTTCAGGGCGATATTCTGTCATCACCTCCGTCAATTGGTAGTTCATATCCTCTTGAACTCGTATGGAAGCATCTTTCTTTTCGGGAGTCTCTTTCCCGATAATCTGCGTTTTAACGGGACCCGCAGCTGGGAAAGTTTCCATGATGGTTTCAGCTTGGAACTTAACAAGAGCTTCAGATAAAAGGGGATGATATACACCACAAGCTCCTTCCCACGGATCGGTTCTTTCTTCAATCTTCATGCCTAACAGCTCTAACCCGTCGACATATGTCTGGATCCAGTCCTTCCGAGCATCAATATCGTCTTGGTAGTCAGACAATAAATCACCCGCTATTTGGACTAATTCTTTCTCACTTATCTCCTCTGCAAGATTGTCATCAAAGCCATCGTCAATTTCAATATTAATCTCTAGTGTCTCTATGCCAACGGGCTCTTCAATCTCTACCTCAATATCCGGCATCTCTATTTCAATTTCTTCTTCTATCCCAAGAGGAGCGGCGTATAAACTTTTTTCAATCATTATATGTCCTAGTAATATGCTACTTTACGTCTAAAGGATCTTACTTCGTCCTCGTAATCTGAGGGAAGCCTTATAAATCCGCCTTTTCTAAACCGCATTATCGCCTGACTTGTTGAGTCTACCAAGTCATCGTGTTCGCCTGATGGGAAGCTTGCTACTTCCTCAACCACTTCTTCTGCCCAATTAGTCTGTGGAACCCACACCCTACCACTTGCAAATATATCCGCAACTGCGTTTAATCTAGCAACTTTATCATTACCTTTAGACGGTGTAAACTCTTGTACTGGTATGCCCATCGCTCGCATTTCTGCAACTAATGGTGCACCTGATGCTTTTGCTTCAATAATTATAGAGTCTGGCTCCCAATCTTTCCACTCCTCAAACGCTTTTTGCTTAAGTTCTGGAAACTCCATTCTACGCTTAAAGGCATTTAAAAGGATAATATTTGCCTGATTTATGCCTGTATCGTCCGGTCTATAAAAAACTCCCCATGTCGTACAGGCACTGTAGTCACTCCGCTGAGTCTTGAGAAACGCCGTATCCCACGACTGGATGACAAAATCACAGAACGGCGGCTCGTCATCCTCCCAAATCTGCCACCACTCCCGCTTAATAATAGCGGACACATCTGAAGTGGGGTTTTGCATGTACTGCGCCATCCACTTAGAATTAGGCAACTCCTGACGTAGTGCCTCTAATTCTTTAAACGACCAGAACTCCGGCCATAAGGGTTTACCACTAGGCATAATTGCAGGAAACTCAATAATTTCCCACTCTTCCCCACTTCTTTGCATAGCCGCTTTGACCACTTGGCCCGTTAAGTCCTTCTTAGACCACCTTGTCATCACCATAATGATAGAACCGCCCGGTTGGAGTCGCTGTCGTGGGCCTGACGTATACCACTCATACGTCTTGTCATACACTTCTGGGTTATTTTCAGCTAAAGCTGCTTCTTGTTCTGAGTGAGGGTCGTCAATAATGAGTATATCTGCACCTTTACCCGTGACAGCACCCCCAATACCAATCGCAAAATAGTCTCCGCCAGCGCTAGTAGCCCATCTACCGGCTGCTTTGCTGTCAGATTGGAGCTCAACTCCTGGGAAAATTGACTTATATATGTCTGAATCCACCAAGTTCCTGACTTTCCGACCAAATCCCACGGATAACTCAGCGGTGTGCGAGGTTTGGATGACTTTCTTCTCCGGAAATTTACCCAAAAACCAAGCAGGTAGTAGGTAACTAGCAAATTCACTTTTAGTATGCCGTGGAGGCATATTGATAATAAGCCTTTTACAATCTCCCCTAGCAACTTTCTCAAAAGCTGCGGCCATTTTTGCATGATGTGCTCCATTAATGAAGTTGGGCCAGACTTTATGGACAAAATCCATAAACTTATCCTGACAATTCTCTTTACTTACTGTCTCTATAGTAGTATCTAGGTCCTCGTACAGCTTTCTTAGCTGTGCAGGTGACAGTTTATCTATATTGTTATATAGATAACTTAGTTCAGACGTCGATAATTTTTCTGTCATCATCATTGTCGTCATCTAATAAATTTGCTAGGCGTTCCGATGTAGGGATTACATCTATAGCATTCATTTGCATCAAGGCTTTAATTTTTTCTTTGATTGCATCCTTTAGCTCAGTGCTATTCCTGTGCGTAATAGTGATTTCTGAGTGTTCTACGAACAAATCTGACGCTTTTCCAAGCAATTCGAGAGCTTTTAGGGCTACTTTAGGATCTTCATGCTCTGAAATTTCCATTAGCCTATTAGTAACTATAGTCCTAACTTGGACTTTATCTTGAACAATTTGGCGTTCATAGTCATTTATGTATCTATATAGTGATACCGCAAACCCAGGATTTTTTAGGTTCTCTTCCTGCTTTGTAGGTTCTTTATTCTTACCCATACTATTAAACATCTCTATAGCTTTAGCATGATCAGCCGCCGTCATATCAAACGGGGCACCGAGCTCTTCTAGTATAAGTGCAGTATTCCCAGCAATCTTTGCACGGGCTACTTCGTCCTCACCCCGTTCTGGGTAAGCCATTGTAGGTATAGGTTTATCAAGCGTTGGTTCGACGTTTACGGGCATATAACCTTTTCGTGGGTTACGTTCGCTTTATTATACATATTTTATCTAATTGTGTCGTTTTTTAAAAATATATAGTGGGGTAGTAGGGGACCCAAAACAAGTGACGGGGGGTGTTTCTATAGAATAGGATGAGCTTAACTCCTGGCGCTTAAGAAGGGGGTACCCACGAAACCCACGAAAGTATGTTCTACAAAAATTTAAAAAATGAATAATAACAGTGCAGAACATTGTGTAGTATCGAGGTAGTTATGCCACCGGTTTTATTTGGGGGTGCCACCACTGTACCTAGTTGGTATGCTGGTTTTAGAACCCCACTCGGTGTATCAAAGATTGTATGACTTACTTTACTACCTAGGTAGTTTCCCTGTAGTTGTATGGAATCCTATGCCTATTGATATACCTATATCTAATCGAAGGGATCGTTTTTTGTTTTTGAGGTGTTTTGTTTTTAGGCGTTTGCGTTTGTAAGCGATTGATTTAATTAGGTTAAATCGTGTAGGGAAGTTACCTATTTTTAAAAGAAGGAGTATATTACTTACATGGGGCAAAGATGATACTAATTGCCACTAGATAACCTAGCGACACGATGTCGCTAAGTATCTTAACCTGTATCATGGAGGTGTCAATTATGCCTAATAGCATAGATGATTTAGATGATGTTGAATTGGGTGGCATGGTAAATGCTGATGGTAAATATGCTTTATCTTCGGATTCAGTTATCCTTCTAAAGGATACTGTGTCTGAAATAGATGCTCTCGAGCGTGCCTTTGGCGATGTTGAAACTCGAATTAAAGCGATGTGTGCTAATCTGCGACGGGTTCTCGAATCCAATTCGCAGTCGGTCATGTCGTTGGGTTCAACGGTTCCTGAGATTCGTATTAACTATTCGCACTATCATGCTGTGCGTAATATTTTTATGTATCAATGGAATCAAGTTCGCAAGTTGGGCGATATTAATAATGCTACTGTTATTAAGACCTGCTCTAAAGCATTCGAGCGTTACTTTGGTTTAACGGGTTTGACTGTGCCGTTATCCGATGATGCTAAAGCCGTTGCGAAGCGTGAGAAAGAACAGGCTGAAGCGAATCGTCTCAAAGCGATTCCGAATATTGAGACTGCGAAGGCTGACGCTGCTGCTCGGGGCGATTTCGAGGAAGCCCTCGTTCTCAAGAAAGAGGGATTGCGTCGGCAGAAAGAAGCCAACAAAGATGAGTTAGTTCGGTTGGCTGACAAAAAATCTGACCTGTTTAAAATCATCAAGGATTCTATTGATGAGGATAAACTCGATATGGTTCTTGCGTGGTATAAGGGCTCGGTCAAGTTGGTTGCTGAGAAGAAAGTTTCTCGGGCTAGTTAATCCTGTGTAGTAACTTGGCGACACAATGTCGCCAAGTCTTTAATCTTTCGGAGAAAATCATGGTAGAAAAATCACCTGTTGGTATTTTAAAATTGTCTATGCCTATTCGTGTAGGCGAGGAGCGTGGGCGTTGTGTTACTTTGTTAACCGTTGCTTGCAAGCAGTCTGAGATTGGCGAGATTACGGCTAAGTTTGTTCATTGGAATCCTTCGCTCGAGCGTATGGATATTGCGAGCGTTTTCACAATCACGGTGCGAGACTACCATTACGGTCGTTCTTAACCCCAAAACCCCTTCGGGGGTTTTTCAAACCAGTTCCCACCCCTTTCTTTAGAACCAGTTTTTTCTCCCCGACCACAACGGAATAGCCACGCTTGAGGCAACGAAATAGCCCTCCACTAATGAGCTTAAGCTCACTAATCATACAAAATCTTTAGCACCACGTGATTTAGCGACATCATGTCGCTATGTTCCCGTTTTGGCCTGTAATGTTCTGCCTAATGTTCCTAGCAAGTCCTTGATTATAAAGGAATGTTCCAATGTACGTAATGTTCCTAGATTTTACTAGGTTGAAAATTTACGGATTAAGCAGTCCAACTCCCTTCCACGAAGTGCAACGCATCAGCCACTTTCCTAATTCTAACTTCATTCTTATACTATTACTTTTATAAGAACATTATGTACATACAGAACATTACTTCTATCCTATTGATTTCATTACGTTTCTATTGTTCTGTTTTTTAAATCTTTTTAGAACATTGCAGAACATTACGGAACATTGCCGAAAAACCCTCGTTTTGGCCTAGTTACTTAAACTTGACATTGTACAGTTTATGTGGTAAAATACAACTATGTTGTATGAATAAAAATTGATTAGCGTGTTGCGTTTGCTACTACCATGCCTTTTTACTTTGCAGTTCAACCACTTAGCGGCACGGTGTCGCTAAGTATCAACCTAGGAGATGTTATGTATCTATGTTATGCAGTTGTTTCTAAATATTGCGAAGGTGAAGTAGAACCTGCTCGCAACGCATTAGGCTATCGTGCGTGTAAGCCATGTGGCAACGAAATGGCAAAAGTCGAGTCCAAGTGGAAAGAGAGCATGGTCATACCAAGCAACAAGTCCACCCCGACTTATATCAGCGATGTAGAAATGCTCAAGCAGTTGAACCCAAAACGAACTATGTAGTCCCAACCACTTGGCGACATGTTGTCGCTAAGTATCAACCAAGGAGATGTAACCATGAAGATTGAAATAAAAGCAGATGTTGCTCACAACAGGGAGAAGCGCAAGGACAACACCTCCCTCAAGAAGTTTCGGGCTAATTGGAACCTGCGCTACCGTGAAGAAATGGAAATGCTACTCGCCCCCAACGAGGAAGACTTCTTACCCACCAACCCGTCAAGCAACGAGGTAGACTCATACACTGTGCTTAAGCAACACGTAAAGTTAGCGATACGTCAGCTCAACGACGCAACGAAGAACGGTGTGAGGCTAGACCACAAAAACTTTGTATTACTCGATGTTGCTAGTAACCTTAACGATGCAGTTAAACAATGTGAGAAAGGAAGATGAAATGAAGCAACCTAAAAGAGGTGCCCCCTATGTGGGCGATGACGTGGCTGAGTTCACGCACAATAACAAAACACATCGCACGCAAAGCGAGGCGTTCAAGGATGCAAACTATGCTAACGCATTTGAGCACGACGCAGGTATGTCCGACTGCAAGTTATTTATGTCGGAGATGGCGATGCTTGTCGTGCCACTTACCCTGTTCGGGTTCTTTGTGTATTGGCTTATTAACGCATTAGTGGAGGTGGCAAGATGATAGCAACTTGTATTGAAGATAACGATGGCGAGAGCCATGTATTGCACGAGGTTAGGCAGACGCTCGATGGTTTGAGTTACAGCATAACGCTGTCAGCTGAAGCCCCAGACTTGGCCTTAAAGATTGCTAGAGAGATACCACTTACTTATTGGAAGGAGGAAGTATGAAGGGCGAAGATAAGATATTCCTGTTGCAAGCCTACTACGCAGTTAGTGGCGGCGAAGCCATGAGGAAGAAATTCGAATCAAATAAACGCAATACGAAGAGGGTAGCGCACATAACCAATTCGTATACCAAGGAAGAAGTCCATGAGCAGTTTAACAAATTTATGGAGATGGAGAAAAATGAACAGATATAGAGTATTCGTATCGGGGTATGCCTACACGGAAGTGGAAGCACCCAACGCTGAAGAAGCCGAGGTGATAGCAAAGAAAAACATTGTGAGCGAGAGGTTTGGCATATGGGATATGCAGATGTCTTTCGTTTGCGATGAGTCAGATTTAATTGAAGTAGATGTACCAACACTTAGCGACATGGTGTCGCCAAGTACTAACCAAGAAGGAGTATAAGATGCAAAAGATGCAGAAAAAAACTTTAGCCTTACTCAAGGCTTTTAAGCGTGCTATTGAAGAAACCCCTGATAAACCCACATCTGTGATTGCTAAAGAGTTGGGTGTTTCTGCTCAACGCTTGTATCAGATTAAGCATATCTATATGCAGAGTTTGAAGCGTGCTATCAAGAAGAAGGAATACGGTATCACGAAGGTTCACGAAGAAAAAGCATTAGGGTTCAAGCCGACCATCATTCGTGGTGAACCTGATGATTTTGTGCAGTTCCGTGCGTTGCGTGAAGAGCATGAGACTTTGACGAAGGACTATGTCGAGTTGCATGACCAACACTTAGCATTGAAGAAGCAGTTTGATTTGATTCAAAAGGAAGCCTATAGGTTCCAAGTTGAGACGTTTGACCTCAAGGCTATTGTTAAATACTTAGAAGGAAAGGCAGGTCAAGAATGAGTTGGGGATATGGAACGAGCATGTGCAATGCCGCAAGAATAGAGCCGTTGCAAGATTATAATGCGGCACGCAAGCACTTTGATGATGTAACTCCTATCCGTGGGAGGGTGCAGGAGTGCAGACCTTTGGGTAGCAATCGCAGATACACATGGTATACCATCGAGAAGAATGATAACTGCATCCTTGAAGATGGCAACCCCATAGGTAAATTCGAGCGCACCTACTCTTGTGACCTAAGCACTCGCAAGATTATTGAGTATTTCAGTAATGGTGACATAGTATTGCATACTAATTACTGGAGGGGCCCAACGCTATTCGCATTTCTAACGTATACGTTGAGGCCTATCGGCACGATAAAGTCCTGTAAAGGTAAGTGGTATTTTGTCAACGGTGATGACCAATCGTTTATCTTTGATAGAACATTGACGTTGTCTAAAAATGACAAGGGACAATACATACCCAAGGACTATGTGCCCGAGAAGAAATACTCTATGAACAGAAAGGTTATGAACGCCCTGCGCACGAGGTATAGTTACTTCATCGACTACGGAAAGACTACGCTTGCGTTGTCGAATGAACTTGCTAAGGTGCTTGATGGCGCACAGATAACACAACTAAACTTCTCAGAGGTTCGGCTAGTATCACATGGCTATGCAAGTGAGCGAGCGCAGTTCAATCGTAGCACATTGATGGATGTTCTGCATGAGTATGAGCGCACGCAAGACTTAGAACTCTTGTATGAAGCCATGCTTTATGTATCCATGAGCGCAGGTAGGTGGGTATGGAACAGAGACGTAGTTATCTGCACACCTCAGCAGTTTGTTGATAGGATGGATGAGGTATTGAAGTATGAGAATAGAGAGACGGTGTTCACAGTAACTGAACAACCTGTTGGCTCTATGTTCATTGATAAAAACAAACGGTATTTTCTTGCAGTTTGAAACAATACTTGGCGACATGGTGTCGCTAAGTAACTTAACCAAGAAGAAGGAGTATTAAAGATGGCGAATGTATTTCTAAATAGAACGGCTACTCTCAAAGAAGCCGAGGACTTAATCATTGCACTAGGTGCAAATGGCACAATGCACTTGATGGGGGAGCCTGGGGTTGGTAAGACTTCAATGTTCCGTAATCTCGTGCGACGCACAGGGTATATGGGTATCTATATCGACGCACCTAACATCGAGTTGGGTGAGTTGGGTATTCCGATTCCTAACCACGAGACTAAGACTACTCGTATCTATCCTAACGAGCAGTGGGGTTTCCATGTTAACGAGCCGAAGGTTATCTTCATCGACGAGTTTACTAAGGCGCACCAAGCAGTTAAGAATATGCTACACCCTATGCTTAACACACCACGCATGATTATGGGTATCCCATTGCATGAGAAAGACATTGTGATAACGGCAGGTAACTATTCGGGCGATGGTGTTGGCGATGTGATGATGGCTCACTCCCGTAATCGGATAAGCGTAATCACTGTTAAGAAACCACATGCAGGGTTTAATCCTGATGGTTCAGTTGATGGTGATTCATGGGGTGCGTGGGCAATCCACAACGATATAGCCCCTGAGATTCTTGCGTGGGTTAAGCAACACCCCGAGACGCTTGCGTCTTACCTCGACCAATCTCAAGAGTTGAACAAGTATATCTTCAACCCAAGGGATGCGCAGAAGTCTTTTGTTTCGCCACGTTCTCTTGCTAGAGCATCAGAGATTGTTAAGAAGCGCGACCGTCTGACCGAGAACGTAGTTGTCTGTGCGCTAGAAGGTACGATAGGCGCAGCAGGTGCTCGTGACCTGATGACATTCATTGAGGTAGCAGATGCACTACCATCATGGGAGTCTATCTTGAAAGACCCGAACAATGCGCAAGTTCCTGCATCACCTGTTGCTCTGTGTATGTTGGCGTTCAGCGCAGTTCAGAAGATAGAGAGAGATTCAATCGGTAAGTTCTTCACATACTTGAAGAGGACACCGAAGGAGTTGCAGTCTGTATTTTGTCTGACAGGTATGAAGAATGATGACAAGAAGAAGTTGTTCCTCACGAGCCAACCATTCGTTGATTGGATGCGTGTTAACCAATACTTATTCTAAGGAGGAAGTATGAAACAGATAGTAGGAATCCGTAAAGAAAAGCAATACTTAGTCTGCTACAACATGCGACATCCTGACAAACGACCTAGAGGTCGTAAGCTTAAACGCTTAAGGGCAAGTTGCTATGCCAAGATGGATAGAAGGCTAAATAGATTAAGAAGTGGGCTTAACGAATACATCTTAGATGTGCTTAGACAACGTGTGCCCAAGGTTCGGTTTAGTGTTCCCGATTGTCCAATGATGCGTTACAAATAAGGGGGAAGTATGGGTGAGAAAGAAGAAGTTTCAAAGTTAGCTGACCAAGCAATAGAGATACGGGAACGTATCGGTAGTATGTTGGGCGAGGATAAGTATAACTTAGGCGCAGTAATGAGTGCCCTAGTTAACATTCTTGTGGACACTGCGCTAGAACAGGCAAACATGTCACCAGAAAGGATAATCTTAATCTTTGCTCAAGCAGTAGACCATGCAGTAGAAGTAAACAAAGAACAACTTGAAGAAGAAAGGAAGGAAGCTAAATGGCTAAACTAACAGCAGAACAGCGCATCGAAAGATGCCATGTCCAACTAATGAAACACCCGAACTTTTGTTTGTTCTCAGGGTTGTTTATGATTGGTAAGGTATCCGTCTCGGATGAGGTGGAGACGGCAGTAACCAATGGACTAGAGGTAGAGTATGGTCGTGAGTTTGTGGATATGCTCAACGATAAAGCGTTGGCGTTTCTTGTCTTGCACGAGAACATGCACAAGGCATATCGTCACATGGTTGTATGGCAAGGGTTGTATAAGAAGAACGCAAACCTTGCTAACATGGCTTGTGACTTTGTTATCAATCTACAACTCCAAGAATACGACCCGAAAGGGGAGGTGATAGAGTTGCCTACCGATGAGAACGGTGAAACGATTGGTTGCATTGACGAGGAGTTTCGAGGTATGGATGCGCACCAAGTCTTCCTGTTGCTAGAGAAGAAGTTGGGCCCTAACTACGGTAAGCGCAAAATTAAAGTCTTGCGTGGCGTGACTGTGGAGTGCGATGACCCCAACGCTGATGGTGGTGGCGAGGGTGATGGTGATGGGGATGGCGACGAGGAAAGTGATGGTGATAATCCTTACGGCAAGCCTATGGACAAGCATGACTGGGAGGGTGCAAGCAGTATGTCTGAGAAAGAGGTGAGTGATAACGCTAAAGAGATTGAGAGTGCGTTGCGTCAGGGTGCTATCTTGGCAGGTAAGATGAAGGGTAATCTCTCTAGAGATATACAGGAGTTGCTCACTCCAAAGATTGATTGGAAGGAAGCGTTGCGTGATTTCATTAAGACTTCTACGCAAGGCAAAGACCAATCCACTTGGAAGAGATTGCACAAGCGTTACATCGGTATGGATATTATCATGCCCTCATCGTATGATGAGAAGATTGGTTCTATCGTAATTGCTGTTGACACATCAGGCTCTATCGGTGGTGCTGAGTTGGCACAGTTCTTAGGTGAGGTTAAGTCTATCTGTGATGAGGTATCACCTGAGAGGATTGACTTGTTGTATTGGGATACTGAGGTTGCATCGCATGAGACATACAGTAACAACGAATTGGCAGGGCTAATCGAATCTACCAAAGCGAAAGGTGGTGGAGGGACTGACCCCGTATGCGTGCCGAAGTATATTAAGAAGAAGCAACTCGTGCCCGAGTGCGTGATTATGCTAACCGATGGTTATATAAACAAACAAAAGGATAGCGACTGGCAGTTGAACATGCCTGTCTTGTGGTGCATCAAAGGCAACCCACGTTTTGATGTAAAGGTAGTAGGTAAGGTAGTGCACATAGAGTAGTAAACAACAGGTTACTTGGCGACATCATGTCGCTAGGTAACTACCAACTTAACCAAGAAGAAGGAGTATCAGTATGGAAAATACCATAAGTATTGCATCGTCAGCGATGCTAGTCGAAATGTCCATTAGTACATGGACTGCTCGTAAGTTAGATAAGAAGGTGTCAGCCGAGGTTGATGCGTCTAAAGGCACGAAGACACAGGCAGGTAACTACAACAAGAACTTACTTGCTGGCACAGGCTTTCTTGATACTATAGTAAAGTATGCGGCTAACGCTAGGTCTTGGCATATCTCTCAGACTTTGCCGTGGTCGGACAACGGCTTACGCTTACTGCCGACGTCTAACTTTATGAACTACACCAAGCAACGCAATCTGTTAGAGGAGAACTATATGGCGTTGGTTGATAAGTTCCTCATAGCATATCCTAACCTAGTGAGTGCCGCAGCATTTCAGTTAGGTGATTTGTTTGACCGTGACGAATACCCTAGCGTGGAGAAAATAGCGCACAAGTTTAAGTTCTATGTTAACTATCTACCTGTGCCGATGGCAGGGGATTTCCGTATCGACATCAACGAGGAAGCCAAGAGCGATATTATAAGTTCCTGTAATGTTGCTTACGAAGAACGTCTTAACAACGCAATGCGTGATGCGTGGTCTAGGTTGCACGACTGCTTGACTCGCATAAGCGACCGACTGCAATTCGATGCACCTGACTATGACAATGGAATCAAGAGCAAGCCTCGTGTATTCCGTAACACGTTAGTAGAGAACGCTGTGGAGTTAACAGAGCTTTTAAAACATTTTAACCTTACGAAAGATACTAACCTAGAGCAAGCACGCTTGGATTTGTATAACGCAATTAAGCATCACGATGCCGATTCGTTACGCAATAGTCACGAAGCTCGTGAGATTGTAAAGAGTAAGGTCGATGAAATACTTGGCAAGTTTAACTTTTAAGGAGATACATTATGCATATTGTAGAAATAGATAAGTCCAGTCTATCTGGCAAACACAAGTTGTACGAGCACGATGCTTTGCTAGACGATTTCGTCCACGCAGTTTCGTTGGCAAAGCCTTTGCTTAACTTTGTTGCAACGGATGACCTATGCAAGTCAGTCTATCGCACCTTTAAAACCGACACAGGCGAGATAGATAGACGCCAATGTAATTTACTTACAGGGGTTGAGGTCTATCAAAACGGTGAGAAGCTTGGCGAGATAGGTATAGCCGACATATATCGTCGCAACGAAGGACAGGTGTACGTCTACACGGTATCCTCATTCCGTATTGATAAGGAAAGAGGTGACTACAACAGAACATACAACAAGGATATGAAGGTAGCACTACGCAAAGTCAAAGAGGTTATGTATCCTAGGATAGATGAAGAGTTGATTAAAGCCGTAAAAGATACTGTGTCTAACAGACTATGTAGCGTATTAAACTCTGCACGACAAGCCGCAAGGTGGTCGATGGATACTGAAGATGAAGCGTTGACGTATGCTATGGCAGCATATAAGGCTATCCTTAACCAGGAATCTACAGTAACCTTACCTGCTAACCTCGCTACTGTTAAAGCATCAGCACAAAGATATGGCGAGGAGAGGGACTTCATGCAAATCATGGAAGCCTACGAACAAGTCAGGATATTGCATGTTGATTATGCGCAAAAGAATAGAGGCCATGCAGTTCAGTTACGCATAGATGGTAGTTATGTAGTGTATACCTTTGGTGCAGGAATTACTGATGATATACGCAAATATAAATCAATAGACGACTTGCCTAAACACTTAGCCGATAAAGTATCTGCGTTACAGTTAGTGAACGGTGATGAAGCACATAGCCACATAGGTATTAAACTTAAAGGTGGTAATGGTGAGGTTGAAACATTTTACTTTCTAGTAGATGGTGATATACTATTTAAGTAACTTCTTGGTTACATGTATGAAAAATGCAGTGCTGTATTTTTATCTAGCATGATGTAACTTACGGCGTCGGGAAACCGAGCATCTCCAATATCGCAAGTAGGATGCGCAATCTGCTTTAGCCTACACAAAGCCCTCTTCGGAGGGCTTTTTTATTGGTTACTTGGCGACATCGTGTCGCTAAGTAACTAGGGTTTGTCCCTATAAAATAAATTAAAATAACTGTTGCAATCGCAATGAGTTTAGGACTATACTGTGTCAATAGTATAAAAAATAAATAGGAAAAGTAAACATGACTACACCTGAGTCTAAGGTAAAAAAAGCCGTCTCTAAAATATTAGACGCACACGGAATATATTACTTCTATCCATCTACGCATGGCTATGGCAGGTCGGGCATCCCTGACATCATAGCATGCAAGAACTCCATCTTCATAGCAATTGAATGTAAGGCAGGCAAGGGCAAGACAACTGCCTTGCAAGACCGTGAAATAAAACGCATCAAGCAATCAGGTGGCATAACATTTTTAATCAACGAAACAAACATTGACCAACTAACGGAGTA
>Ga0304730_1000972_pt1 | contig 22930 bp, 16 predicted proteins | sample M_130628_MF_Meta_FD_190474 | JGI IMG/M metagenome (GOLD analysis project Ga0304730, IMG submission 190474) | Freshwater microbial communities from Lake Montjoie, Canada to study carbon cycling - M_130628_MF_MetaG (v2) (version 2) | ecosystem: Environmental > Aquatic > Freshwater > Lake | place...
CTCAAGGTTCCGGTTGCGGAGTTGCCACACCGGCTGACTGCCATTGCCAAGGAACTCAAGGAGCTCAAGAAGAGCAAACCCGCAGCGTCAGCCGCGGCGATCTCGGTCGACGAACTGCTGGCCGAAGCCACCGAGGTGGCGGGCACGCGGATCGTCGTGGCCGACGCCCGCGGCGGCGATGCCGCCGCGATGCGGCAGTGCATCGATCAGCTCCGTCGCAAGGCGAGCCCGATCGCGGTGCTGCTGGGCTCGAGCGAAGCCGACAAGGTGACCCTCGTGGCCGCCATCAGCCGCGAACTCGAGGAACGGGGCCTGTCGGCCGGCAACTGGATCAAGGATGCCGCCGCGATCGTGGGAGGGAAGGGGGGCGGCCGTCCCGACCTCGCGCAGGCCGGCGGAAAGCTCGTGGACAAGCTCCCCGAGGCCCTGGCAGCAGCCCGCAAGGCGATCGAGGCGCTGCTCAAGGCCTAACGCCGGCGGCTTTTATTCAAACGGCCCGCTCGCTCGGCTTTACCCGACGAGCTTCTGCAACGCGGCAAGGGCGGCGTCGTAGTCGGGCTCGCTGGCCACTTCCTTGACCACCTGGGCGTATTGCACCACGCCCTTCGAGTCGACCACGAACACAGCCCGGGCAAGAATCTTCAACTCGTCGATGAGCAGGCCCCACTGCGTGCCGAAGCTGCGGTCCATGTAGTCGCTGCCGGTCTGCATCGACTTGATGTCTTCGGCGCCGCAGAACCGGGTCATGGCAAACGGCAGATCGAGGCTGACCGTCAGCGCCGTCACCTTGTCGCCGAGCGCGGACAGCCGGCCGTTGAAGGTCTTCGTCTGCACCTGACAGACCGGCGTATCGAGCGAGGGCACCACGCTGATGAAGGCAGGCTTGCCGAGGAGGTCGGCGTTGCGGATGTGCGTCATTCCACCGGCGCCGTAGTTCACCAGATCGAAATCGGGGGCCGGCGAGCCCACCTTCACCTCGTCACCGACCAGCGTGAGCGGATTGCCTTTGAACGTCACTGCGCCGTGCCGACCCATGGTTCATATCTCCTGACATGGAATGAAGGTTGAATCGCCGAAGTATTGCCGGGAAATCGCCGGCGGCAACCCTCTGCCGCTGGATCGCGGGCAAAACCGGCGGGCGAGGGTCCCGCATGGCAGAATTCGCGGCGAGTTCCTACGATCGGCACCAGTTCTCGATCCCGGCCCCGCGGTTTGAGAATTGCCCCGCTCCCTTCCATTCCAGACGGAGAACGACTCGATGGCAGTGATCGGTCGGCTTGGCCAGTTCCTCGGCCTCTCGATACCGGCAGTCGCCGTCCTGTTGGAACTCAACCATGCCATCTCCCTGGGACAGATGCTCGTGATGCTCGTCGCCTCGCTCTGTTGCTTCTGGATCGGCCGGATCATCGAAGGCTATGCCCGTCGCTGACTTCACGCCGAGCGCGGACATCCTGTCCGCCTCGGCTTGGCGACCGCAGGTCGCTTTCCGCTTTCGCGAGCCACTACCGTGCACCCACTTCTGCTAACCCCGGTCTACCGCCGCTACATCTGGGGCGGTCGTCGCTTTGCCACGAGCCTCGGACGCCCCCTGCCGCCCGGTGATGACTTCGCGGAGTCGTGGGAACTTGTCGACCGCGGTGCCGACCAGAGCATCGTGGCCGCCGGCCCTTCGGCGGGCGTATCGCTTGGCGAGTTGGTGCGCGAGCGCGGCCATGAACTGCTGGGCCGCCATGCACCGCGGCCCGTCTTCCCGTTGCTCTTCAAATTTCTCGACGCCTGCCGCGACCTGTCGGTGCAGGTGCATCCAGACGACACCCGCGCGGCCAAGCTCTCGCCTCCCGATCTCGGCAAGACGGAGGCGTGGTACGTGATCGACGCAGCGGCCGGGAGCCTCATCTATGCGGGGCTTCGTGACGGTGTCGATCAGGCGTCGCTCGCAGCAGCCCTGCGGGCGGGCCGTTGCGACGAGGTCATGCATTCCTTCGAACCCCGTGCCGGCGACTGCGTGTTCATCCCGGCCGGCACCGTGCACGCCATCGGGGCTGGACTGGTCGTCGCCGAGATCCAGGAGTCGAGCGATGTCACCTACCGGCTCTACGACTGGAACCGCACCGGTGCCGACGGGAAGTCCCGACCGCTGCACATCGAAGCCGGTCTCGAGGCCGTGACGCAGTTTGGGCCCGTGGCTCCCGTTGCGTCCCACACAGTCGCTGACGGCACCACGGCGACCCGCCGGCTCGTGAGCTGCGACTACTTCCTGTTCGACGAGATTCGGCCGGCTGGCGACTGGGCCGTGGGAGGCGACGATGCCTGCCACTTTCTCAGCGTGCTCGCCGGTGAAGTGTGTCTCGATCCCCGCTGGCAACTGCCTCCACTCACGAAGGGCATGTGCGTGCTGCTGCCAGCCTCGATCGGCCGCCAGGTGGTCTCGGCCGCGGCTGCCTCCGCCGCGCCCCCGACCCTGCTGCACGTGCAACTGCCGTAAGCAGTCGAGATCGCCCACGAAACCGATCTTGGGAGCCCTGGCAGGTGGCCCCTACACTCCCGCCCCCTGTCAGCCACCAGCCGTCAGCCCCCGGTGGGTTCACCATGCACGCTTCCCGTTTGCTGCTGTCTGCTCTGGCCCTCGCCGTGGCGACCTGCTCCGGCTGCGCCTCGCTGGGCAAGCCCGACTGGCTCGACCCGGGTCCCGCGCGGTCGCAGCAGCGTAGGGCCGTGCGATTCGATCCCTATCTGCAGGACGACATGATCCCCTCGAGCCTCCGCCTGCCGCTGACCGACGGGCTGCGGCCACGCGACTTTGCGGTCCCCGTGCCGGAAGTCCGCCGCTCCCGCTGGTGGGCGCCCGCGCAGTAGCCGACAGCGGCCGGTCCAGACGACGTTTTGCCGTGAACGGCAGACCGTGCGCCGTCGGGCAGACGGGTGTGTATGATCTGGGGTTCGGCGGGCCGTCGTTGCCTGCCGCTCGAGCCCGCGCCCCCTTTTCGATGGACATTCCCACCGTGCCCGCAGACCGCCCCCCACGCCCATCCCGACCCACGCGCCCCTCCACATCCGCCCGTCCGGCTCGCCCCGGCAGGCCTGCGCGGCCCGCCAGGCCCTCCCGCCCCGCACGCGCTCCCCGCGTGGAACCATCGCGAATCACATCCCGACGGCCCCCGCAACGGCAGGAACTCCCCGACGAAGACGATGCCCGCAGTGCTGCCAAGCGGCGTCTGCAGGCGATCGATGACGGTCTCGAGCGGCTCCAGAAGGTGCTCGCCGCGGCGGGGCTGGGCAGTCGGCGAACCTGCGAGGAACTGATCACGACTGGCCGCGTCGAGGTCGACAGACAGGTCGTCACGCTGCTGGGCACGCGGATCGATCCACTCAAGTCCGAGGTGCGGGTTGACGGCGAGAAACTGCCCAACCCGAAGCGGGTCGTCTACATGCTCAACAAGCCGGTGGGCGTGGTGACCACCAACTATGATCCCGACGGTCGGCCCCGTGTGGTCGATCTCGTGCCCGGCGAGCAACGGCTGTTTGCCATCGGCCGGCTCGACCGCATGAGCGAAGGGCTGATCCTCGTCACCAACGACGGGGGGCTCGCCAATCTCCTCTCACATCCCCGCTACGGCGTGGAAAAGAAATATCTCGTGCAGGTGGCGGGCGTGCCGTCCCAGGAATTGCTCGACAAAATCCGCCGTGGCATCACGCTGGCCGAGGGCAAGGTGCATGCCAAGCGGGTGGACATTCGCTCGCAACACAAGCAGAGCGCCGTCCTCGAAATGATCCTCGACGAGGGCAAGAATCGCGAGATTCGCCGCATGCTGGCGAGGCTCGGACACAAAGTCCACCAGCTCAAACGCGTTGGCGTCGGCAAGCTCTCGCTGGGCAACCTCCTCCCCAGTCAGTGGCGGCAGCTCGCGTGGAACGAGATCGAGGCCCTGAGGCACGATGCGATCGCGGCCGTCGGCCCGATCGAGGCCGAACGGATGAACGAGCCGATCCACGAGGAACGGAGGCCGCCGCAACGGGGCCGCGAGGGTGCATCCGGCCGCGGGCCTGCAGGCCGGCCGCGGATGCCACCCCGAGCAGGGCAGGGGGCGGCCCGCGGCTCATACCGGGATCAAGGCACGCGGAGCCAGGGCACGCGGAGCCAGGGCACGCGGAGCCAGGGCACGCGGAGTCAGGCGGAAGGGGTTCCGGGTTCCAAGTTTCCTGCTGGCAAGGGCGGCAGGCCCCGGAGTCCAACGGGGCAGGGCTCTGAGCAGGAGCCCAGAAGGCCCGCGGGCCGAGGAGGGCCGCGACGGCCACGGAAGCCCGGCAAGGCATCGTCGTGGCGAAAGCCCCGCGGCGAGTAAGCCGTGATCACGAAAAACACGACTTCGTGTCGTTTTTTCTTGGCTGGCCTCCGCCAGCTGGTGCTGCGCACGGCATCCTGCCGTGCAGAGTCCCTTCGACATTCAACGAGCCGGGGGTCGGTGGAAGCCGAAGCGAGTTGGGCTATCCTGCCCCCGAGTCGGAGGCTTTCACCGCCCCCGGCGGATTGTGCCGCTAGACGTGTCTAGGATGCGATTTAGGATTCGAGCAGCCGACATCCAAGTCCTAGGCCCCAGGCGAGCGAAAGGATTCTCATGACCGCAGGTACTTCCAGCACCGTCGGCGAGCAGCCGGCCGGCCAGCCCTGCTATGCCGATGCCGCCGCCTACAGCCCGGCGCGGATCGTGGCCCACACCAAGATCGCCGACAACACCTGGCGGCTCCGGCTCGACTGCCCCGCGATCGCCAGCACCGCGATCCCCGGTCAGTTTGCCATGGTGCGGATTCCTCACCGCAGCGATCCGCTGCTGGCACGACCGCTGGCCGTCTACGACACCTTCGCTGACGCCCCAGGCGAAGCCCCGCTCCGCCGCTACGCCGACTTCATCTACGCCGTGCACGGCCGGTTCACGACCGCACTCCGCGAGGTTCCCGTCGGCCACGAACTGATTGCATGGGGCCCCCTGGGCAACGGATTCCAGATCCCGGCTGTCGAGCACCTCGTGCTGGTCGCCGGGGGGATCGGCCAGACAGCCCTGCTGGGCCTGGGCCGCGAGCGGCTGGGGCAGGCGGCGTATGGCCCAGCATCACGCCTGCAGCCACCTCGGTCAGGCCGGGTCACGTGCTGCTGGGGGGCGAGGCACGCCGGCCTGTTCGGCGGCATCGAAGACTACCGATCTGCCGGCATCGACGTTCACCAGGCCACCCTCGACGGCTCTGCGGGCCTCCGAGGCACGGTGGTCGACCTGCTCGACTCGCTTTTTGATCAGCCCGGAGCCGTCCTGCCAGCGGCCACCACCGCGGCTCACACGCGCAGGCTCCACATCGCCTGCTGTGGGCCAGACCCCATGATGGCAGCCGTGGCCCGCTGGGCAGCGGCACGGCAGATCTCCTGCGATGTGTCGCTGGAGGCTCCGATGGCCTGCGGGATCGGGATCTGCTTCACATGCGTGGCCCGGGTCCGCGACGACTCCGGCAGTTGGGACTACCGGCGAACCTGCATCGAAGGGCCCGTGTTCGACGCAACTCGAATCGAGTGGTGATGCCGGCAGACCGGCACCACCACGCCCAGATTCGATCATTCCCACACGCGACAACGCCCGGTGCTCTCACGCAATCCGGGATGACTCTGAGATCAGGCCTTCGGCTTGGCGGCAGACTTCTTGCTCTTGCTGCCAGTCTTACTGCCACTCTTGGCAGCACTCGCCTTGCCTGAACTGCCCTTGGCGGGACTTGCCGACGAGCCACCCTTCGCTGCGGTGAGCATCCGCGCGGACAGCCTCGACTTGATCCGAGCCGCCTTGTTGCGATGGATTTTGTGCTTTGCAGCCGCCTTGTCGGCACTGCTGGCCACGGTCCGCAGAGCCTCGCGGGCTTGGTCAATCTCACCGGCGTCGATCGCCGAGAGCACCTTTCGAACGTGGCTCTTGAGCTCCGACTTTGCGGCACGGTTGCGCTCGCGGTTGCGGAGATTCTGCTTGTGTCGCTTCTTGGCGCTGGCCGAGTGTGGCATGCCGGTTACTACCCTCTCAAAATACGGTGGGGACTGAACATCATTGGAACGGAACTATGTACAGCGGTGACTCTCCAACAGAGGCACCGGGACTGTGATTCGGAAGGTCGGGAGATGATTCACGCCTGCCCGCGACGGCCGCCGCTGGGGTGGCCGCCGATCACTTTCCGGAACCTTTATCCTTTGCCGGGGTCAGCTTGTCCAGACGTTCCGCCACATCACGGTAACCAAAGTCGAGTTCCGCGAGCGTGGAGAGGTATTTCCGGGCAGAGTCCACGTCATCCAGACCGACCGCCAGAACCCCGGCCCGGTAGAGGGCCCGCTTGCGGAGGTCCAATTCGCGGTCCGTCAGCGTTTCAACCGCCGTCTGATAATTCCGCATTGCCAGAGGATACTGACGGATCTTTTGGAAGCATTCGCCCAGTTCCAGGGCCACGGCCCCCTTGCGGCGGGCGTCCTGCAGCACATCCTGGAAATGCTTGATGGCCTCGGCATGATTGCCAGCCGCCTTCAGCCGCATGGCCAGCTCGTACTTCCACGTGATGTTTTCCGGATACCGGGCAGCACGGGCGGAATAGACCTCGACCTCATACTTGAGCAGTGTGGCCCGCAGCCGTTCGACCGCCTGAAGATTGTCGGGAGTGTCTTCCTCAGCCAGCCGTTTCTCCGCCAGATGCAACCGCCCCTTCGCCCAGCGGAGTTGGCGGTCTTCAATGTGCTCGCGGACTTTCAGGTCATTGCCCGATGCCGAGAGCGCCTTGGCAAGCACTTTTTTTGCCTCTTCGATCGTGGCATCCCGTTCGAGCAGGTCGGCCAGTTCGAGATAGGCCTCGATGTTGGCTGGATTGCTGGCGATCGTCTGTTGGAGAACCGTCCGACGATCGGCCGCAACAACCACGTCGCCCTCCGACTCCTTCTTCGGGCCAGCACCCTTTTGGCCAGCAGCGGCCGCCAACGGTTTTCTCCCCGTCAGGCCTTCGCCGGCCGAGATCGTCTTGTCGACCTGCAGCTTGGCGATTTCCCGCTGCGCCTCGTCCGCCATTCCCTTGACGTTGGCAATCCGCATCCAGCAGGCCACGGCCTGATCATATTCGCCATAGCTGGCGAGGAATTCGGCGCAGCGTCGGTTCACCTCGGCGTCGGCGGGCGCAGCGTCGAGGGCGGCTTTGAGATAGACGCGTTGGGCCTCGGCAAATCCGAGTTTCGCGCTGGCCTCAGCCATCACCAGGAGGCTTCCGTAATCGCCTGGGTTGGCCCTGATGATGCCCACGCCCTGCTTGATCGCATCCCGGTATTTCTCTGCCGTAACGAGCTTCTTCAGACCACCCCGCCCGCTCGCCGACCAGAGCGCCGACAGCCCGCCCGCCTTCTTGACGCCATGCTTCTGTCGGAGCGCCCCGAGGAGGGTTTGCAGGTAGATCGCATTGGCCATGTCTCCGACCACGCATTGCGAGAACATCTCGATGGCGTAATCGATGTTTTTGGCAACGCTCTGGGTGCCGTGCTGGAAGCACTGCGTGAGCCGCGACCGCTCGGCCGGGGAGAGCGAGGCCGACGGCTGGGGAACAGCGGGACCAGATCCGGTCGCTGGAGTCTCATTGGCCATGGAATTTTGAATCGAGAGGGGGAAACCCAGCGGGATCTGGCAGGAACAGGTTCGGCAATCGGCATGGGCACGGTATGCTGCCGGTGGCGTCCGCAGCGCAGCAGATGGTGCTCCACCACACGGCCCCAGGAACCCGGGGCCCAGAGTGTAGCCCCCAACCGCTGGAGCCTCAAAGGTCTGCTTTCGTCCGACTCGGCTGCCGGTCGTTCGCCGCCGTCACCAGTCACTTGCCAGATAAAGCCCGTCAGCCCGCTGCCGCCCCCACGCCGCCAGTCTCCCGATGCCCACTGCCAGCCCTTCGCCGCCGTCCGTGGACCGACTGCATCGCGGCCGGGTCATGTTCGTGGGTGCCGGGCCCGGTGACCCAGCGCTGCTGACGGTCCGTGCGGTGGAGTGTCTCCATCGTGCCGACGTGGTGGTCTACGACACGCTGGTTCCACCGGAAGTGCTCGACATCGTTGCCTCCGCCGTCGAGCGGCTGCCGGTGCCTCGCGACGGCCGAGAAGGGAACGGTGATCCGGGCGAAGCGATCGGCCGCCTGCTCGCCCGCCTGGCAATCGAAGGTCGCACGGTGGTGCGGCTCAAGGGGGGTGACCCCGCGGTGTTCGGCCGACTCAGCGAGGAGATGGGCCCCGTGCGCGAAGCCGGCATTCCTCTTGAGATTGTGCCGGGGATCACGGCAGCCGCAGCCGCAGCCGCAGCCGCCGGCATTCCACTCACGAGCCGATCGGCGGCGTCGAGCCTCACGATCCTCACCGGCCACGAAGCCGCCGACAAACGCGAGGGCATCGACTTCGGAACGCTCTCCAACCTGCCTGGAACGCTTGCCATCTACATGGGCGTGGAACAGGTCGAGAAGTGGTCGAGCGGTCTCCTGTCGGCCGGCAAGCCCGCCGACACGCCGGTCACCATCGTCAGCCACTGTTCCTGGCCCGATCAGCGCATCGCCGTCAGCACGTTGGCCCATTGTGCCGCCGACTTCGCCCGACACACCTGGCCTGCGCCGGCCGTGGTGATCGTGGGCGAGGTGGCACTGCCGGCCACAGGGCAAGGCTCTCCCGCAGGCCGCGGGCCGCTCGGGGGCCGTCGCGTGCTCAATACGCGACCGTCTGGTCAGGGGGATGACCTCGATGCACTGATTCGGGCCGCCGGCGGCAGCAGCCTTCGCGTGCCCACGATCCGCATCGGACCGCCCGAGTCGTGGCAGCCGCTCGATGACGCCATCCGCCGCGCCGACACCTTCGACTGGATCGTGTTTGCCAGCAGCAATGGCGTGCGGGGCTTCGTCAGCCGCCTGCGGGAAGCCGGGCTCGACGGCCGCGCACTCGGGACGGTTCGGCTGGCCGCGATCGGCCCCGCCACCCGTCAGGAACTCGATCGAGCCGGCTTTGCCTGCGACCTGCAGCCCGAACTGTTTCGCTCCGAAGGGATCGTCGCTGCATTTGGCCACCTGCCCGGCCCGGCCCGATTTCTCCTCGTGAGGGCTAACCGCGGACGGGACGTGATGCGCCGCGAACTGGAGGCGCTCGGGCACTTCGTCACCGAGGTGCCCGCCTATTCGAGCGAGCCCATTGCAGCGATCGACGAGACCACTGCTGCGGCAATCGACCAGTCACCGGTCGACTGGATCACCGTCACGAGTTCCCTGATCGCGGAATCGGCCGTCCAACTGTTTGGACCGCGGATCAGTCAGTGGCGGATTGCCAGCCTGAGCCCGATCACATCGGCCACTCTCCGCCGCCATGGCATCGACCCTACCGTAGAGGCAGCCGAGGCCGTGAGCGACAGCCTTGTCGCCGCCATGGCGGGCTGGGAAACAGCCCATTCCACCCCGTCTTCCTGACCCCGTCGGCTGGACCCGTCGGGGAAATTCCAGAACAACGGAAACCCACGACGATACCAGAGGAGGGAAGACGGCCATGGCAGGGCCCATGGCCAACACAGGCAAGACGGGGGATGTGTCATGGGCCGTTCTGGGCTGCCGACCACGCTGGTCATCTGTTGCCAGTTGCCGCAGGGGATGCCGAACTCGACCGCCGAAGCCTGCCTGGACTTCGGCCGCAGGTCTGCGGTGCCGGTGACCTGGTTGGCAACGATCGACCGGCTGCCGCTGGTGGCCGGGCAGCGAGGAACGACGCCCTCGCTGCTGGACGTTGCCTTGGAGATTCCCGCCCATCAGCCTCGGCAGGAACTCCGGCAACTGCTCGCGCGAGCGGCGGAGGAAGTTCCCGGCCTCGACGCAGCCGTCATCCGAGGACCGCTGCCGGCGGAACACAGGCAGGTGCTCATCGACTCAGGCATTCGGGTCGTCTGTCGCGATCGGTTCGACGACACCAACCGCGGCTCGCGACGGCCTGCGCCCCACGGCTGGCCATGCCGCAGCACGCTCTGGGGACTCTGGGAGGTCACGCAATCCGGCACGGTAACACCGCCCGGTATGGTGAACCGCCTCATACCTTGGGGCTCTCCGTCTGGGCCGGCACCGGGCTCGCTGACGCTGATCGACATCGGCGGGCAGGGCCACGCCACCGCGGACGTGGTCCGGAGTCGTATCGAACAGTGGCATGCCTGGGCACAGCGGCGAAGCACGCAATGGCAGACCGTGTTTGCCTCGCTCTCCGATCTGCCCACCCTGATCGCGGGCGCGGCACGGCTCCCTGAAGGCGGATCGGTCTTGAAGGCGGCCTAGCGACGGCACAGCAACCGCCGCGCGGCCAGCGGCTTACCGTCGCGCCTTCTCCATGATCGACCAGCTCATGAAGGCCAGGATCAGGCTGCTCAGGACGAATCCGATGTCAGCCGCAATACTGACACGCTGAAACGGAAAACCTGCCGCCAGGTCGGCAATGAACAATATCCCCACGAGTCCTGACACGATCATCCCGATAAACGACATCATTTTCGACACGGGATTGCTACCTCCTGCAGACGGGCATTTGCCTCTCCAGCAATTCCCTTACGATATCGGCTATCCCGCAGGATGCCACCAGTCTGCGGCCCGCGGCGTTTGCACGGCCTTGGCGGCCGGGCAGCAGGGCTGACGGCGAGCGGCTTTTCCCTCTCATTTCCCGTTCTCGACAGGAGTCTACGCCGCCGTGGCCCAGCACGCCCCCCACCCCCGCACCGCCGTCTACACCGGCTCGTTCGACCCGATCACCCTCGGACATCTCGACGTGATCCAGCGGGCCAGCCGCGTCTTCGACGCGATCGTCGTTGGCGTCGGCATCAACCCCGAAAAACAGCCGATCTTCTCCCTGTCCGATCGCGTGCAGCTCGTCCGTGATTCCGTTGCCGATCTTCCCAATGTCAGGGTCGAACTGTTCAGCGGCCTGTCGGTGGCATTCGTGCGGGAGCAGGGAGCCCACGTGCTCCTGCGGGGCGTTCGGTCGTTGACCGACATTGATGCGGAATTCACCATGACGCTTGCCAACAGAAAACTCGACCCCTCGGTGGAAACGGTATTCCTGATGGCCGACGCCCAGTATTCGCACATCTCGTCGTCGCTGCTCAAGCAGATCACGCCTCTGGCCAACGACGAGGCGCTGCTGAAATTCGTGCCGCCTCCGGTCGTGACCCCACTCCGCCGAATGCTCTCCGGCCCGGCGTGACGGCGGGCGGCTTTCGCTGCCTGCGCACCACACCGCCGGGGCGCGCTGCCCTCGACCATCAACATCGTCACGGGAGACAGAAAATTTCCCGATGTTGAGGAGCCGGTCGGAGGCACGCGCAGGAGCCGGTGAATTCTGCGACTCACGAGCGATTCACGATTCGTCCAAGAGCCTCCTGTAGCAGAATCCGCCGGCGACGAGCATGCCGCAGCCGGCGAACCAGTACGGCATGGCTTAACCCGATTCCAGTCACGACTCAGCACAGGCCGAACCACACCGGATTCCACGATGCGACGTTGTGCGTGACCGTCAGTTGACGTTGTGCCCACCCACTTCGAAGTGCTGCCGCAGGTAGCGGGCTCGTTCGATGTTGCGGTCTTTCGTGTCCAGTTCGATCCCCCGGATCTTCTGGAGATGGGCCGGCTGGGTGCGAACGAGGAGCGAGTTGATGTCGGCGATCTTCACGTCGCCGATCAGCCCCAGGAGCACGCCCATGCGAACCCGCGACAGCAGCTGCATCGTTTCCTCGGCGCTGATCGTCTGGGCGGTCCGCAGGATGCCGTAGGCGCGGCTCACCTGGTCGTGCACGTTTTGCTCCGTCTCGCGAACGAGAAACTCCCGGGCCCGCCGCTCGTAATCGATGAGCACGGGCACCACATCGCCGACCTGCTCCACCAACTCCTCCTCCGACTTTCCGAGCGTGGTCTGGTTGGAGATCTGGTAGAAGTCGCCCATCGCCTGCGATCCCTCGCCATAGAGGCCGCGGACCGCCAGCGAGATCTTGTGCAGGCTGCGAAACACCTTGTCGATCTGCCGCGTGATCACCAGCGCCGGCAGGTGCAGCATCACGCTCACGCGGATGCCGGTGCCGACATTGGTCGGGCAGGCGGTGAGATAGCCAAACCGTGGATGAAATGCGTAGGGCACGAACTGCTCGATCTGTTCGTCGACCACCTTGATCTGCTCCCAGACGCCACGCAGGTCGAGACCGCTGTGGATGCACTGGATGCGGAGATGGTCCTCCTCGTTGATCATCAGGCTGACCTGCTCGAGCTTGTCGATCGCCACGCTCCGGGCCCCCTGGGCATCGGCGTGCTCCCGGCTGATCAACTGACGTTCGACGAGAAACTGACGGTCGATCTCCTCCAGCCCGCCAACGTCGATCGATTCGAGTCCAGGGCCCGCCGGCGACATCGCGATCCGCTCCCGCAGGAACCGCTCGATGTCGGCGCGATCCTGTTCGGATGCCCGGCTGACGAAGGGATACTGCGGCAGGTTGCGAGCCAGCCGCACCCGGCTGCTCATGACGATGTCCGACTCGGGCCCGGTGCCACGGAGCCACTCGCCGATCGATTGGGTAAGCATTTCAAGTTTCATGGGCTGCATGCGGGAAGGCCGAGGGGCGTTCCGTGACTCCTGTCATTCCGGGCGGGCGGGGGGAATCCAACGATCCTCGATCGCCCGGATGGCGTCGCGGCTTTCCTTGGCTTTTTCATAGTCCTCGCAGAGGATCGCCTCCTTCATCTCCCGGCGGATCCCGATCACTCCGGTCAGTTCGGCCGTGCCTGCCGCAGCGGCCGCGGCGGCGGTCTGTTGCGACCGCGACGGCTTCCTGCCGGTGTGTTCGGTGGCGCCATGGATGTTTGAGATCAGCGGCTCGAGCTCTTTGGCAAACTGGACGTAGTCGTGCGGACAGCCCAGCCGGCCCTGATTGCGAAACTCGAAGAAGGTGATGCCGCACATGTCGCAGGCCTTCTGGTCGAGCGCCGCCAGTTCATCGGCTGTCTGGCCGACGCCCAGTTGGCCGGCCGCACCGCCAGCCTCGGCGTCCTCCTCGGCACCCTCCGCCGTGCCCGGGGCGCCCTCCGCCTGGTTGAGGTAGACGCGGGCATGATCCTCACAGAGATGGAGTTCGCGAACCGCGCCGGTTTCCAGCTCGGTGATATGGAACACCGCCTGCTTCTCGCACTGCTGACACTTCATGGCCGACATTTCCTGACGTGTTGTCCCGATGGCTGCCACCCGCTGCGATCTCTCCTCCAATCATAGCGGCCGACAGCCAGAAGGTCGCCTTCGGCGGTCGGCAGGCCGCAAACAGGCCTCCTGCTTGTTGCCCACCGGCCCCGACCGCTACGCTCTGACACTGCCCCGGCGGGAGGCGGCTCCCGCAGCGAACGCCCCCCACAGCGTCCATCCGTCCATGTCGCACCTTCCCGACCGGCCACGCTTCGACGAACTGGCGAAGACATTCCGTCTCGTGCCGGTCTACCGTCGGCTGTTTGCGGACGGCCTGACGCCGCTCTCGGCCTTCGCCCGCATCGACGCGGGCGAGTCGGCCTGCCTGTTTGAAAGCGTGATCGGGGGGGAGAAGGTCGGCCGCTACAGTTTTCTGGGAGCGGAGCCATTCCTGCGGTTCGAGGCCTTCGGTACGCGGGTGCATGTCACGCAAACGGGATCGGCCGCGGTGGAGGAATTCGAATCGGCCGATCCGCTCGCCGAGCTCGAGCGGCGAATGGCCGTCCACCAGCCGGCCCGGCTGGCAGAACTGCCGCCATTCACGAGCGGCGCCGTCGGGTATGCCGCCTACGACTCCGTGCGTTATGCGGAGCGGCTACCCAATACGCCTGCCGATGACCTCCATCTTCCCGATCTCTGCTTCGCCTTCTACGACCGGCTGCTCGTCTTCGACAACGTCACCAAGTCGCTCGACATCGTGGTGCTGGCCCACGTCGCCGATAGCTCCGCGGCGGCCGCGGCCCGCGGCTACGACGAGGCCTGCCGCCGCATCGATGCGACGATCGGGAAGCTCTTCCAGCCTGGCCCCTGGCCGCCGGCGGCAGACATCGGCCCGCGACACGAGCCGCGGTGCCTCAGCGACGGTACGGCCCGGGCGGCCTCGACCCGTGAGGAGTTTCTGGCCGCCACCGAGAAGGCGATCGAATACATCCGTGCCGGCGACATCTTCCAGGTGGTGCTCAGCCGCCGACTGGAGATGGCCTTCGATCTGCCCGCCCTCGAACTCTACCGCACGCTGCGGGTGGTGAACCCAAGCCCCTTCATGTTCTACCTGCGGACGCCCGCCGCGACGCTGGTGGGCAGTTCGCCCGAGATCATGGTCCGCGTGGTGGATGGTGAGGTGACGGTGCGGCCGCTGGCGGGCACGCGTCCGCGAGGAAAGACGCCGGAGGAGGATGCAATCCTCGCCGAGGGCCTGCTGGCCGATCCCAAGGAGCGGGCGGAACACGTGATGCTCATCGATCTGGGCCGCAACGACGTCGGCCGGGTTGCGAGCATCGGCTCGGTGGTGCTCAGCGACGTGATGTCGATCGAGCGCTACAGCCACGTGATGCACATCACGAGCAATGTCACCGGCCAGCTCGCCCCGGGCACGACGGCCTTCGACGCCCTGCGGGCCTGCCTGCCCGCGGGCACGGTCTCCGGGGCCCCCAAGATCCGGGCGATGCAGATCATCGACGAACTGGAGCCTCGCAAGCGCGGCCCCTATGCCGGCGCGGTGGGCTACATCGACTTCAGCGGCGCGATGGACACCTGCATCGCCCTGCGGACGGTGGTGATCACCGGCGGCAAGGCCTATGTGCAGTCGGGCGCCGGGATCGTGGCCGATAGCGTGCCGGAGAGCGAATTCCAGGAAACGCTCAACAAGGCGAAGGGACTGCTCGTGTCGCTGGAAATGACAGCCGAGCGGCTGGGCAAGCAGACTTCCTCATCGCGGTAGCGACGCATTCCCCACGGCATCCCAAAAACCGGAAGGTGAGGGCCGGTATGATCCGCTTCGACCGCGTCATCGTGGAGCGCACCGGCCAGATGGTGATCGACCGGCTGTCGCTGGCGGTTGCGCCGGGCGACACGCTGGCGATCATCGGCCGGGCCGGCGCTGGCAAGAGCACGCTCGTGGAGGCGCTCGCCACGGCCATTCCGATTCGGGGCGGCGACATCGTGCTCGCCGACCACTCAGTCCGTCGGGATCCCGATGCGGTGCGATCTCGCCTTGGCTATGTGCCGTCGCAGCTTGCCGCGTGGCCGGGCGTGCGGGCCGACGAGTTTCTGGCCCTCTTCGGCAGTTCGGCGGGGCTGACAGGCCAGGGGCTAAAGGCCGCCGTGAACCGTGCCCTCGATCTGGCAGATCTGAAGGGCAGGGGGGGCACGCAGATCGACGCCCTGCCCGCCGGTCAGGCGAAGCTCTTGCTCATTGGCCGCGCGCTCGTGCATGCGCCCGACGTGCTCGTGCTCGACGATCCGTTTGGCAGTCTCGACCCGCGGCAGCGGCAGTCGGTGGAGCGGCTGATCGGCGATCTGCAGCTCGGCGGCCGCACAGTCGTGGCCACGATCGACGATGCCCGCGTGCCCGACTGTTTCAGCCACCTCGCAGTGCTGGGGGAGGGCCGGCTGCTGCACGAGGGGCCCGCGACCTTCGCCGCCTTTGCAGCCGGTCGAGCGTGGCGGTATCGCCTCCACTGCCCGGGGCAGGCCGAGGCGGCCGCGGCGATTATCGGAAGGCTGGCCGGAATGCTGATCGGCCGCGTTGAAGCAGTCGACGACACGATCCTCGACTGCACGCTCGAGTTCCCACCGGACGCCACGACGGGCTCCCCGCGGGTGGCACTCTCCGAGGTCGTGGCCGCGCTCGTGCGGGCAGGGATCGCCGTGGAAGCCGCTGGCCTGCATCCGCACTGGACGGAGCAGCTTGTCGAGCCGACGGCCTGAGCGGCCCACTTGGCTGCGTCTTAAGCCTTGTCCGCTGTCTTCCGGCGGCGAACCCGCCAGAGGCCGGCGAGGGCGACACCGATGGAAGCGATCACGATCGTCGACGGCTCCGGCACGACCACGAGGGTGCCGGTCCCTTCCGTAAACTTCAGCGACTGGCCACTGCTGTTCGGGTTGGTCCACCACACCACGTCGGTTCCGAAGACCGATTTGGTAAACGTCAGCCCGCTGTACGGAGAATCGAGCGACGTTGAAAGCATCACATCCGTGAGCGTGCCGAAATGTGATGCAAACCCTTCGAACAGGCTGAAACTCGTCCCCAGGGCATAGCTGCCGGAGAGGGTGAGATCGAGGATGCCACCGTAGGACAATGACCCGCCCGCACTCGCAATCTGGTCGTAGTCGGTGCCAGCCGTGGTGCCGCTGATCAAGAGACTCGTCCTCGAGCCCGCCTCCAGGGTCAGCGAACCCACCTCAAACACGCCGAACGCTGCCTCGTCGCCCACAGCGAACTCGGCACCATTCCGCACGGTCATCAGGCCTGCCACCGAGCCGACGCCTCTCAGCGTGCCGGCTTCGACGATCGTGCCCCCTAGATAGCTGTTGTCGCCATTCAGATAGAGCGTGCCGACGCCGGCCTTCGTGAGGCTGTAGTCGGATGACGTGCCACTGATCGTGTTGTTGATGGTCAACGCCGCCCCAGCGGAAACATCCACAGTCACCGCGGAGCCGAGCGACAGATTCGAATTGATCGTATGCGAGCCGGCCACCGCATTGATCGCCGACGCACTGGTGCCGCTGCCCACCAGACCGATCGGATTACTGCCGCCGCTCTGCAGGATCGTGTAGGAGGCGTTGGCGTTGTTGAACGTCATCGACTTCAGGCTGATGTTGGCGCCGCTGGTCCTGATCACCGCCGTACCGCTGGTGAGCGATGAGCCGAAGGTCGCCGTGTCGGTGTTCGTGTAGCTCGCATCAAGGCCAGGGGAGCCCTGATTGGCACCCCAGTTGAGCCCAAACGCGTTCGCACCAGAGCCAGCGATCGTGCCCCAGTTGCCGCTGCCGTTCGTGCTCCAGGTCGCCTGGCCGCTGTAGACCTGACCGGTGACGGCCACGGTGACATTCGGGATCGACCCGAACTCAGCCGTGACCGCGGAAGTGTAGGTGCCGCTCAGGCTGCCGAGCGTGGAGGCCGTGCCAGCAAGCGAGTAGGTGGCCGTCTGCGAGGCCGTGGCACCGTAGAACTGGGCCGAGCCCGACGTCAGGCCGAGACTGAATCCGGAAGGGCCGCCGGTGAACGAGCCGAGCGTGCCGTTGGCGGTGGTGGCGTTGAGACCGGTGCTCGTGACACCAACTGTCGGTCCCGAGATCGCTGCACCCTGATGGACATAGCCCAGGGCGAGGGTCGAGGTGCTGGTCGTGAAGACACGCTGATCGACGACTTGGATCGAACCACTGGCAGTGCTCGTCGTGGTGATCGCGTTGTTGTCAGTGTTGATCACCGACCAGGTCTGCGAGCCGGCCGTCGATCCGGCAGCGATCGAGCCCGACACCGAGGTGCTGGCCTGCGGGGCGAGCGAGTTCGTGCCCGAACTGAAGTTCGTCGCCGAGAGGACGCCGCCTGAGGAGAGCGAGATGGCCAAGCTCGAGCCACCTGTCACCGTCGAGTTACTGATCGTGCCGCTGACGCCGACGCTCGTGCCAACGAGAGCCCTCGTCACACCGCCGGTCGTCATCGTGAAGGTCGTCGCCTGATCGGCCTTCCGCTGGGCGTCGATCTCATTGGCGTTCACCGTGCCGTAACGGAGCAGGTAGTTCGAATCGAGACCCGTCACCGTGCCGAACGTGCCGGCCAACGAACTGCCCGAGATGAGCTTGTACAGCCCGGCCGATGCGGCCATGCCTGTCAGATCGAGCGTGGCTGGACCGCCGGTCAGATTGATTGCACCCGTGCCCGAGAGCTGCGCTGTGGAGGTCTGGCGGCTCGTCGGCGTCATGCTGATCGTGCCACCGGAACCGCTGAAGAGCAGCCCACCAATGGCGTTCATGAACGTGCCCGTCGACAGCGTGCCGGGGCCGCCGTCCCCGCTCGCATACGTGCCGCCGATCGTCACGATCGAGTTCGACGGGATCGCGTTGTCGATGCCGAGGACGAGCGTGCCGCTCGAGTTGATGTAGGTCGGGCCGACGTAGCTGCTGGTGGCCGAGAGCGTCGTCGTGCCACCCTGGACCGCCAGGTCGGAGTTGGCGCTGGCGCCCACGATCCGGCCCGTGACGTTGATCCCGCGCGAACCGCCCTGCAGCCTGAGGATCGTGCCGTTCTTCTGGAGTGTGCCCGAGAGCGTAAGGGCACCGCTGCCCGCGTTGCGAATCGTGTCGGAGCCGGTGCCGAGGGCAGCAATGTTCTTCGAGAGTGTGCCGCCCGTGCCCGTGTATTCCAGGATGCCGGAAGACGTGCCTGCAGAGCCGAGGTTGACCGTGCTGCCGGTGCCGAGCGACTGGGCCGTGCTGCCGGTAGACACAGTATCGATCTGCACGGTGCCCGCCTGCACGTTGGTGGCGCCGCTGTAGGTGTTGTTCCCGTCGAGTGCCACCGTGTCGGTAGTCGTCTTCGTCACGCCACCGGTTCCGCTCAAGATGACGTCGATCACACCCGACGAACTGCCCGACAACTGTGTCGAGAGAATGGTGCCGTTGGTGAGCGTGCCGCCCTTCACGAGGAATATGTTGGTGACCGTGGAAAGCGTGTTGAGGTTGAGCGTGCCACCATTGATCGTGGCGGTACCGGTGCCGAGGGCCGACGCATTCCCCGTGATCAGCGTGCCGTCGTTGATCGTCGTGCCACCGCTGTAGGTGTTGGTGCCGGTGAGCACCCAAGTGCCCGCGCCAGATTTCACGAGCGATGTTGCACCCGTGCCGTTGTTGCCGATCAACGCGGCAAGCGTGTTGTTGCCGGTGTTCGAGCCCGTGAGCGTGAGCGTGCGGGCGGTATTCGCGCCGGCGAGCGTGATGGCCGACGTGCTGCTGTACGTGATCGCACCAGAACCCGACCCGTCAAGAGTCGCGCCACTGGTGCCAGCCGTGAACTGACGGTTGGTCGTGCCGCTCGCTCCGATATATCGCAGCGAGCCGCCGTTGATCACGAGATTCGCCGCGGCGTTCGTGGATTGGCCGATGCCACTGGCGGTGCCGCCGTTGACGAGCGTCGCCACGCTCAACACGCCATTGCTGATCGTTGTGACACCCGTGTAGGTGCTCGCGGCCGACAGCGTCACCGTGCCCGCTCCGTCCTTCGTCAGACCGCCGGTCGTCGTGCCGATGATGCTCGCGATCGTCGTGTCGCCAGATCCACCCACCGTCAGACCAAACGTCGCACCCGTGATCGTCCCAGTGTTCGAGATCGTCAGCAGCCCCGCATCCGAGTTGACCCGGCTGTTCGCTCCAAGCGTGATCAGACCGCCGTAGGTGTTGTTGCCGCTCACGTTTCGCAACGCACCGCCACTGGAAATGCCAGAACCGTTCAGCGTCAGGGCTTCAGCACCCACCGTGATCCCACCCTGGATCTCAAGCGCACCACCGCTCGAAACCGTCACGCCGCCAGCCGTCGTGCCGAGCGCCGTCGCATTCTGGATGTTCAACACGCCGGTGTTCGCGATCGTCGTGGCGCCCGTGAACGTGTTCGCTCCCGACAACACAGTCGTGCCGCCGCCAGCCTGGGCCACGCCGACCGAAGAGCCACCCAGCACAGCCGAGATCGTGCCGCTGGTCGTCGCGAAGCTGGCATTACTCGTCAGCGTGCCGCTGCCAACGATGTTGCCACTGGTCAGCGTGACCGTGCCGACCGTGTCGCTGTACGAACCAAGATCCAGCGTGGCGCCGTTGGTCAGTGTGATGCCGCCAGAACTAATGGCATTCGACACGCCGTAGGCCAGCGTGCCGGCGGACACTGATGTCAGCCCCGTATACGTGTTCGCAGCCGACAGCGTCACCGTGCCGGAGCCGTCCTTCGTCAGACCGCCAGTCGTCGTGCCGATGATGCTCGCAATCGTCGTGTTGCCAGCACCGCCCACCGACAGGCCAAACGTCGCACCCGTGATCGTCCCAGTGTTCGAGATCGTCAGCAGCCCCGCATCCGAGTTGATCCGGCTGTTCGCTCCAAGCGTGATCAGACCGCCATACGTGTTGTTGCCGCTTACGTTCCGCAACGCACCCGCATTCGAAATACCCGAACCGTTCAGCGACAGAGCCTCGGCACCCACCGTGATGCCACCCTGGATCTCAAGGGCACCACCACTCGAAACCGTCACGCCACCAGCCGTTGTGCCGAGCGCCGTCGCATTCTGGATATTCAACACGCCGGTGTTCGCAATCGTCGTGGCGCCCGTGAACGTGTTCGCTCCCGACAACACAGTCGTGCCGCCGCCAGCTTGGGCCACGCCGACCGAAGAGCCTCCAAGCACAGCGGAGACCGTGCCGCTGGTCGTCGCGAAGTTGGCATTACTCGTCAGCGTGCCGCTGCCGACGATGTTGCCACTGGTCAGCGTGACCGTGCCAACCGTGTCGCTGTAGGAACCAAGATTCAGCGTGGCGCCGTTGGTCAGCGTGACACCACCAGAACTGATCGCATTCGAGACGCCGTAGGCAAGCGTGCCACCTGACACCGACGTCAGCCCCGTATACGTATTCGCAGCCGACAGCGTCACCGTGCCGGAGCCGTCCTTCGTCAGACCGCCAGTCGTCGTGCCGATGATGCTCGCGATCGTCGTGTTGCCAGCACCGCCCACCGACAGGCCAAACGTCGCACCCGTGATCGTCCCAGTGTTCGAGATCGTCAGCAGCCCTGAATCCGAGTTGATTCGGCTGTTCGTGCCGAGCGTGATCAGACCGCCGTAGGTGTTGTTGCCGCTTACGTTCCGCAACGCACCGCCACTGGAAATGCCCGAACCGTTCAGCGACAGGGCCTCCGCACCCACCGTGATTCCACCTTGGATCTCAAGGGCAGCACCGCTCGAAACCGTCACGCCGCCAGCCGTCGTGCCAAGCGCCGCCGCATTCTGGATGTTCAGCACGCCAGCGGTAACACTCGTGAGCCCCGTGTAGCTATTCGAAGCGGTGAGCGTCGTCGTGCCGTTACCGGATTGCGTCACCGAGCCGGTGCCGGAAATTGAGTTGGCAAACGTGAGGGCATTCGAGCGATTGAAGGCAAGGGCGGCGTTGTTGGTCACGGCCCCCGTGCTCAGGTCGCCCGTGGTGCCACCGTTGCCCACCTGCAGGGTGCCGCCGGAGATCGTCGTCGCGCCAGTGTAGGTGTTGGCACCCGCCACGATCAGGGTGCCGGTCGATGTCTTGTTGAGGGCATAGCTGCCGCTGATCACGCCATTGAGCGTCACGGCGCCAACAGATGCGTTGATACCGCCCACCTGCAGCGTCAGGTCGCCCGTGAGCGTGGGATAGTTGCCGTTGACGGTGATGGCCGATGTGGCCTGATCGTCCTCGTTGAATCGCATCAAGCCGGCGCTTGCAAAAGTGGCGTTCGTCGTGCTCACCGTCAGGGTTCCCTGCCGATTGGCCAAACCGGCACCGCTGGCGAAGACCACCGAATTGTTCAGCGTGTTGGTGCCGCTGACGTCGATGTCAAGCGTTGCACCATTGCCGACGTTGATGCTGGAACCATTGATGTTCCCCAACGTATTCTGCACGAAGAGCCGACCACTACTGATCGTGATCGCGCCGATGGCATTGTTGCCCGCAGCACGATTCAGGATCAGGTCATTCCCGCCTGTCGAGAATCCGCCGCCGCCCGTGATCGTCCCGCTCAGATAGATCGGGATGCCCATGCTGAAATTCGCGCCACCCGAATTCAGCGTGATCGCGCGACCGATGCTGACGACATTGGTTCCCGTCGTCTGCAACGTCGCCCCATTGGCGAATGTCAGCGAACCGTTCGCGGCACCGAAGGCGTTGTTGTTCGAGATCGAGGTGACACCGCCGCTGAGCGTGGTATTTCCAGTGTAGGTGTTGGCAGCGGAGATCGTCAGCGTGCCGGAGCCCTCCTTCACCAGGCCGCCCGCGCCGAGAGCGAGCGTGGAGGAGATCGTGGTGTTACCGGCCCCGCCGACAGTGAACGTGCCGCCAGCCGAGCCGGTGACGTTGCCGGTGGCGATCGTGAGCGTCTGGCTGCCCGTGGTCACGAGCAGCTGGCCACCGCCGGCGCCCACCGTGAATCCGCGGGTGTAGGTGGCCGAGTTGCCGGTGTAGGAGAGAGTGCCCTCGTTGGCTGCGTCGCCAAGCACAACGGCGCTCGTGGCGTTGCCGAGGTTGCTTGCCCCAGATGCCACGACGATGTTCGACGCGGTCAGAGTGCCCGACGAGATGCTTGTGGCACCCGTGTAGGTGTTGTTCGCCGAGAGTGCAAGCGTGCCGGCGCCTTCCTTCGTCAGGCCGCCCGAGCCGAGGGCGAGCGTGGAAGAGATCGTGGTGTTGCCAGCCCCGCCGACCGTGAAGGTGCCGCTGCTGCCCGTGACATTGCCGGTGCCGATCGTGAGCGTCTGGCCTGCTGTCGTTACGAGCACCTGTCCGCCGCCGGCCCCCAGGGCGAATCCGCGGGTGAATGTGGCCGAGTTGCCCGTGTAGGAGAGCGTGCCCTCGTTGGCTCCGTTGCCAAGCGTGACCGCCGAGGAGGCGTTGCCAAGACCGCTGGCACTCGAAGCCACGACAACGCTGCCGGTCGAGACCGTACCGGAGAGGATCGCGGTCGTGCCCGTGTAGGTGTTGTTGCCGGAGAGCGTCAGCGTGCCGGAGCCGTCCTTCGTGAGCGATCCGGTCCCGGTGCCGATAATGCTGCTGATCGTCGTGTCGCCAGCACCGCCCACTGACAGGCCGAAGCCGGAACCGGTGATGGTGCCGGTGCTCAGCGTGAGCAGGCCGGCGTCGGAATTGATCCGACTTGCCGAGCCC
>Ga0304730_1000973_pt1 | contig 22923 bp, 36 predicted proteins | sample M_130628_MF_Meta_FD_190474 | JGI IMG/M metagenome (GOLD analysis project Ga0304730, IMG submission 190474) | Freshwater microbial communities from Lake Montjoie, Canada to study carbon cycling - M_130628_MF_MetaG (v2) (version 2) | ecosystem: Environmental > Aquatic > Freshwater > Lake | place...
TAATTGATGAAAATAATCAAAGACATCCAGACTATTGGAAATTAATAAAAAAAATAATATAAAAATGAAAATAGATAGAGTTTTATTAGCAAGTAATGAAAATATAAATTATTACCCGTTTTGGAATCCACTTAGTAAGATATATAAAGAAAACTTTGGAATAAAACCAACCTTAATTTGGTTTGGTGAAGAGAATGATATCGAAAGATTGAATCTAAGTAGAGAATATGGTGAAATAATAATACAAAAACCTAATGAAAATTATCCAGTAGCTTGGCAAACTACATATGCACCATTTTATTATACTAAATTTTTTAAAAATGAAATAGTTACAACAATAGGAATTGACCAAGTTCCTTTATCTAGTATGTTTTTAATAGATATGATTAAAGATATTGATGATGAACAGTATGTTACATTAATTGATGATGCTTACTTACCAATATATTGGTCAAATCCAAATGGAACATCACCATCTGCTTATCATATAGGAAAGGGTGAAACTTTTGATAAAATTTATAATTTTGAAGAAACTTTTATATTAGAAGTTGAAAAAATATATAATATGAAAGTTGAAAGAGATTATGATCCAAATGATGCATTCTGGGCTTCTAAAGAAGAAGTTTGGGGTATGGATGAATCATATACATCTAAAAAATTAAGAGAATATAAAAAAAATAATGGGAAAATAACTTGTTTTAGTAATTTTCAAAAATTGAAAGAAAGGAGAATTGAATGTTATAGAACAATGGAAACTCCTTATAATGATGATTTATTATTAAATGGGTGGTATTCTGAATCTCATTTGTGTAGACCTTATACTGACCATGTTGAATATATAAATAGAATGTTTTCATTAATACCAAAATATATTTAAAAATATGAATTATATAGATAAAACATCTATAATAGGAGATGATGTTATATTAGGTGATAATAATTATATTGGACCATTTTGTTATATAACAGGTAAAACCATTATTGGTGATAACAATCGCTTTGAATCATATGTTTCAATAGGAACTCCACCTGAACATAGAGATTATATCTCATTATCAGGTAAAACTATTATTGGTGATAACAATATTTTCAGAGAATTTACAACTGTAAATTCTTCATCTTCAAGTGAAACTAAATTGTGTGATAACATTCTGATGTTGAGAAATTCACATGTTGGTCATGATTCTTATATAGAATCTAATGTTACACTATCTTGTAATTGTTTAATAGGTGGACATTCGTATATAATGGAAGGTGTTAATTTTGGTTTGGGTAGTATTTGTCACCAAAATAGTATAATTGGAGCATATTCTATGATAGGTATGGGTGGTGTTGTAACTAAAAAAACAAAAATAGAACCAGGTAATATATATGTCAGTAATCCTGTTAAATTTTTAAAAAAAAATACAATAGGACTTGATAGAAATAGAATAGATGAATATAAAATGAATTTACTAATAGAAAAATATAATAAATTAATTAAAAATGGAATATAAAGTAGGTATAATAGGTTGTGGTGCTATATTAAAGAGACATTTAGAATCAATTGATTCTAATGATAATTTTAAATTAATATCTTTATGTGATATACAAGAAAATTTAGTAAATATGATTGCTAAGGAAAGAAATGTTTTTGCATATACAGATTATAAAGATATGGTTTTAAATAGTGATATAAATTTTATAACTATTGCAAGTCCAAATTCATTGCATTATGAACAAGCAATATTCTGTTTAGAAAATGGGTGTGATGTTTTAATTGAAAAACCAGTTTCCTTCACAAGTGAAGAAATTAATGATATAATTGAAGTTAGTAATAAGTATAATCGGAATTCTTATTGTGTTTTACAAGTTCGTTTGAATCCAACTGTTCAATTTATAAAAGACATATTAAATGATAATCTACTTGGAGAAATATACTCTGTTAATTTTATACAAAGATGGCAGAGACCATTAGAGTATTTTACTGGTTGGCGTTCAATTCCATCAATTGGTGGTGGAACATTATATGAAGTAGGTATACATTATTTAGATATTTTGCAATATATATTTGGTAAGCCAAATGTTCATAGTTCTAAAATATATAATATGAAACATAAGAATACAGAAATTGAAGATACTGTTTATTCAATTTTAGATTATGGAAATTTTGGGGGTACATGTGAAGTAACTATATCAACTGAACCACACAACTTAGAGTGTTCAATTTCAATATCAGGTTCAAATGGATTTGTTAAAATTGGTGGTAAAGCTTTAAATATAATAGAGTCAGGAAATTTTTTATCACATGGTGCTCAAAAAGAATATGATAAAATGAGAAATAAATATGATAAATATAATGAGCCAAATAGTTACGGAGTGTATCAAGGGTCATGTCCAAACCACCCTGATCTTTATAAGAATTTGGATAAATTTAAATTAGAGGAGAGTATAAATGTAATATCATTAATAGATGATATTTATGATAAATCCGGGAAAAAATATAGAAGAATGTGATATGGATTTAGGTTTTAATGAAGTTTTGATAAATAAAAATAATAAGATATGAAAATAGATAGAGTTTTACTAACATTAAATAATAATAAAATATATACAAAATTTTGGAATATTGTTGCACCTATATGGAAAAACAAATTTAAAATAAAACCAACATTAATATTTATTGGTTCAGAAGATGAATTTAAATCTAATAATTTTGAAAATTTGGAAGATTATATAATTTTAAACAAAGTAGAAGAAGTATTTAGATCATATCCAGATTGGTCTGTAACATGGGGTGTTATGTATGGTGCATCTAAATTTCCAAATGATGTTTGTATTACTTGTGGTATTGATCAAATACCATTAAATTATTCTTTTTTTGATGCTATAAAAAATATAGAAGATGATAAATATATTATTGGATTTTCAGATGGTTATATAGGTTATACAAAAAATACATTATCTTATTTTAATACAAAAACTAATAAATTATATCCATCTAGTCACCATGTTGCAAAGGGATATTTATATAAAGAAATTTATAACATAGAAGATGACTGGGAATTAGAAATTAAAAAAGTTTATAATAGTAGAGGTGATTACTATTTACCTAATTCTTTATGGGGATTAGATGAATGTTATTCTTCAGATAAAATTGAAAATTATAATAATAAGAATAAAATTGTTTTTTTAGACTATTATAAAAATGATTATGGTAAAACCAGATTAGTTGATGTTAAAGATGTTAATATGGAATTGGTTAGAGATGAATATTATACAGAATTTACTTGTAAAACATATAATGATGATTATATACTAATAAATAATATAATACAAAATATAAAAGAATATAATTAAAATGAATATAGTTATAATACAAGAGGCAGGTCGCCATTTAAAAAATAAAGATTTTAGAGAAGCTCTTAATTTAAATAGAGCTTTATCTAAAATAGATGGTATTGAGAGTAAAGTTTGGGGATTAAATTATCCAACTTATTTAATCCCATTTTCTGAAATGGAAAAATGGGCTGATGTTATTTTTATTATAGAAAATTATACATCAAATTGGCTACCAATTGAACAGATAGCAAAAAGTAACAAAATGAAAATATTTTGGAGTATAGATAGCCATTGTGTTTTACAACAACATCAGCATTTGTGTAAACTTTTAAATATTAATATATTATTAAATTCAACTGAAAGTTATATACCACAATATAATGGATTAGTTGAAAAATCTTATTGGTTTCCTAATTCATATACAGATGATTTAATTAAACCATTGAATATAGATAAAAATATTAATATTGGGTTTTGTGGTAATCTATTAAATAGAGGTGATATATTAGGATATTTGGAAAGATATAATATACATAAAGATATATTTGTAATAGGTGATGACATGGTTAATGCTATAAATTCATATAAAATTCATTTTAATAGGAATCTATCAAATGATATAAATTATAGAACATTTGAAACAACAGGTTGTGGAACTTTATTATTTACTAACTATACACCAAATCTTGAAAAACTATTTAAAATTGGTGAAGAAATTGTAGTATATGAAAATTTAAATGATTTAGATGAAAAAATTAATTATTATCTAAATAATCCAAATGAAAGAGAAAAAATAGAAAAGGCTGGTTATAATAGGTCAAAATCTGAACATACTTATTATAATAGAGCTATTAGATTAGTAGAAATAATAAATGAAAATGCAAAATAAAAAGTTAATTATATTAATCCTATCTTCTTCTAAACAACATTATGAAATGTTAGAGAACACTATAAGAGAAACTTGGTTTAATTATAGAAATAATGAAGTTGAGATAATTTTTTACAAAGATGATTTAAAAAGATATGTAAATCAAAGTGAACCATTATTAGAAAATAATACATTATTCTTACCTTGTAAAGATGGTTTTAATACATTAGGTGAAAAAACATTAAAAGCATTTCAATGGGTTTGTGAGAATTATAATTTTGATTATATATATAGATCAAATTTAGGTGCTTATGTAAATGTTGATAAAATGATTAATTTTCTAAAAGATAAACCTAATAATAATTTTTATTGTGGCATAAAAGGATATGATAATTATTATGTTAAAGATGGTGTTAATTTCGCATCAGGTAGTGGATATTTTCTATCTAAAGATTTAGTTGAATTAGTTAATAATAATCAAAATGAATGGAAACATAATATTGTTGATGATGTTGCACTAGGATATATCATGAGGAATTTTAATATAGAAATTGATAATTCTGCTAAAAGAATGAATATATGTGATGGTGAAGTTTATTTTGATAAAGGTGATGGTAATGTTCAGTATATAGAACAAAATGAAATATACCATGTTAGATTGCGTTCATCTAATAGAAATAAAGATGTAAATTCTATGATAGAATTATATAAAAATAAATACTAATTATGATTAAATTGCATTATGGAGGTTATGATAATTTTTTTGAGGAAAAGGATATATTAGAACCAGGGAAACATTATAATAAAATGTGTGAAATAAATTCAGATATAAATGAACATTTACCAACATTAAAAAAATATGCAGAAATGTCTGAAACTGTAACTGAGATAGGTGTCAGATTTGCTTGTTCAACTTGGGCTTTTCTTGAGGGAAAACCTAAAAAAGTTACAAGTTATGATATCAATTATGATTTTTTTAAACCTTCTGAAAAATATATTAATATTTATGCAAAAAATCATAATATAGAATTTAATTTTATATTAGGTGATTCATTAAAAATTGAAATTGAAAAAACAGATTTATTATTTATAGATACTTTACATACTTATAATCAATTATATAATGAATTGAAAATACATTCTAGTAAAGTTGGAAAATGGATTATATTACATGATACTACAACTTTTGGTTATAGAGATGAGTCAATTTATGACCACGCATCAGATATTGTTAAGAACATAAAGGCTGATAAACAAGGATTAATAAATGCTGTTAATGATTTTTTATCTGAAAATAATGATTTTTATATAAAAGAAGTATTTACCAATAATAATGGTTTGACGATATTAGAAAGAAAATATGCCTAATTTTTAGGCATATTTCTGAATCCTAAATCTATAATTCTATTATTAACTAATTTACCATCATGTGGTTTCATCTCATCTCTATCTAGATTAAAAATTCCAGGATATAAACCAGTTTCTATTATTTTTGATTGGTCTAATAATAAATCAACTTCATAGAAGTTATAATGGAATGTCATTGTGAATTCTTTAGCATTAACTTTCTGTTGTGAATAATTAAATGTGTTATCACTTAATGATTTTAAAATTATTTCATAAAAGTATATTTGATATATACCATCTCTATTAACATCAACACAAGTTATTTTAAAAGGGTCGATAAGAAATAAATGATCAACATCTATATAATGTTTTGTGAAAATATCAAAAATAATCCAATAATTTAAATCACTATCTACTGAACGGAAAGTAACTGTTAAATCTTTAGATGTTGTTATATCTTGTAAGTTTTTAGCTGGTTTTTGATAACGCTCTTTACCTCTAACCATTAATTGTTTTGGTAAATCTATACTAACACCTGGAAAATTAACCCCTTTTATAGTAGAGTTTAAATAATCTAAAACATTTTCATATTGAACCCAATTTTTTTCTAAAAGTGGTTTATATCTTTCAATTAATTCATTGCTAACAAATGAACTAGGTAGATTGAATATGAATTGATTACTTTGACTATTTAATCTCATTTTTATTTATTTATTTTATAAACTACTAGCAGATGCCCCATTTTTAGCAATAATTGGTGAATTATTAGCTGACATAAGTTTTCTAGTTACTATTGCAGTTTCTTTGTTATCTAATGTAGGGTCAATAATAATAGTTGGTGTTGTTGTAGTTGGAACATTAGGACTTGGTGATGTAGCATTATCAACAATTTTAAATAAACCTGTATATAAATTAGTATTTATCCCATTATTTGAACTAACAATATAAAATAAATTATTATTAGCTTTATACACCGTTTTAATATCACCAAATGAACTTTCTTTTATATTAAATGTAACTTGTCCAATTTCTAAATTATTTGAATTAGATGTTGTGTATAAAGGAAATTCTATATACTTACTATCATTTTTGAAAACTAATTTAATAGTTCCTAATTTTGATAAATCTAATGCACTAGGTGAAGCATCAGTCCCAGTTGCAATATTGAATAAAATGATATTATCAAAAGGATTTATTTTTATTTCTAATTTTTCATTACCCCAATATATTTTACCATCTATTGTTGAACTATCTGATCTAGCAATCACATTATATTTATCTACTAAAACAGGATAAGGAACATTAATTGGAACATCTATATATTCAACCTTTGTTACTGTATTTGTTATAGTATTTGTAGTAGTTGTTCCAGTTCCATTTGATGTTCCTGTATTTGAATTAGTAGTGTCTATTTTAGCTCTACCCATTGCATTTAAACCACCTATTAAACCTGGATCAAGTTCATTTTTAATATTATAAATTTTAGGTTTCATAGCTTTTGATAAATTAATTTTCATTAAGTTCAAACTATATTTTGAAACCTCATCTTGTAACATACCATAAGTAGCTCTTCTTGTTATCTGTGAATCAGAAACTTGATCAATCAATCTCATTTCCACATCTATAATTGCAGTTGTAGTTGAGTATTTTATAATTGGTCTATATTCAACAGGTTCATCAAATGAATCTAATAATGTTATTTTAGTACTTTTTCCTCTTATATTTTGTTCAAATATTGTTATATTATATTCAACATAATATCTAGTATCATTTAAAATAGCATCTTCAATAAATTTTGAAAATCCATTTATAGTGTCATTATATGTTCCATATATTTCAAAGAAATCTCCATTTTTAGAATGTTCAACCATTAAACCCAATCTTTCAAATTCAGGTGCTTGTGGAACACTTGTAGCTATTTTAGAACCTAAAATATAAGTAGTTATATTATTTATAATTTGCTTTCCTTGTATAAAATGGAAATCAATAAAGATAGGAGCATTTATACTTAAACCAGAACCATTTGTTAAATTATAATTTATTGAATTTGGTTTAGGTTGATTTAAAACTAATTGATGTGATAATGCATTTAAAGATGGTATTAAAACTTCAACATTCTTACCCCATAACTTTTCTTGAAATAATATTGGTGGTGAAGTATAATCTAATATATCTGTTTTAGATGGATCAGAAACTTCATAAAAAAAGTTTGTTAATTCATATGTTTTAGAATTTATAGTATCATAAGACCAAACTCTAATATAAAATCCTAAATTTTCTCCAAATGTCCAACTAATAGGTAAATGTATTTTAACACTATCATATTGTATAGGTATACCTGATGCAAAATCTTTAGTTTGTAAATATGAATAATATTCAGTATCTACTAGACCATATTTATTTGAAATGCCATCAATTTGAAATAATTGATTCTCTATTATATTTTTAGTGATTGATGAACTATTAGAAATATATGATAATCTATTATTTTTACTATCAACTAATATAGAGTAGGATTCACTTAATAAATTATTATTATCATAAATATATTCTAATAATATATCCTTATCTAATTTTATATACTTTGAAATTTTAGCCATTTTAAATAAAAAACTTTTAATGTATATATAAAAAAAGAAAACCCCCATATAAAAAATATGGGGGTTTTATTTACATTAAATTTTCTTTTTCCAATCTATTCCTTACATAATCTACTATCTGTTTCTCTGTCAAATCAGAATGTTTACTTATAATAATTCTATATAATTCTGCTTCTTCCAAAGCCAATTTTTCAATTTCTTTATTTAAAGGTTCAATTGAATTTTCTAATCTATTATTTTCATCATCAATTTTATTAATGATTTCTAGAACTTTATTTAAATAATTTTTATCTCTTTTTTTATCAGATTTAATATCAGTTTTAATATTTTCAACTTCAACTAATGCTTCATCCATTTTTTCTATAGTCTTATTAATCCTTTCTTGATAATGATTTAAATCATTATTAATATTTAAATATTTCCTTCTAATATTAATAGCAGATTTTATAAACTTCTCATCAACCATTTTCTGTTTCTTCTTTTTTGATTACTCGTCTAACCCTTGTTTTTTTAACTACTGGTTTTTCAATACCTAAGTGTTCAGCAGCTTCTTCGAAAGTTTTAGGTTTTACTTCAGTTTTTTTTTCAACTGTTTTCTTTACTGGTGTTTTAACTTTATTTGTAGTTGTTGTTCTAGTTCTTTTAACTGGTTTAACTTCTTCTTCTTTACCATAAACCATTTCTTTTATCTTTTCAACAATCATATCTTTTATGATATGTGGGTTTTTTAATAATTCATTTGTAAATTCATTAGCTAAAAAATCTATAATACTTCTCTCATAAGAATCTTCCATCATTTCAATAAAATCTAATCTTGGAATTTTATTTTTAATGTCTAGTGAAATATTAAAATCTAATGGTCTTTTAACACCTCTAAACATAGTAATAATAGGATCTTCTACTTTCATTCTAGGAACTACCTCACCAGAATCTTCATCTCTATTAATTTCAATTTTTTGAACAGGTTCTATTCCTAAATCAACATGTTGGTGGATTACTGGCATTTCATTAACTTCATCACCATCACTAATAAGAGCCATTAGTGCATTTTGTTGTTTTATTAAATCATTAGCTGGATTATTTATAACATTATATTTTTTAGCCAAAGCCTCTCTATCTTCTAATTCAGAAGAAACAATAACAGCACTTTCATTTGTAACCGGTTGTATTTTTTCCATATAGCCATCTATTTTAACTTCTGTTCCATTATCATTGTTATCTAAAATGTTTTCAGTTTGAATAGTTTTAATTTTATCAATCAATGTGTTATAAGCACCTTGTGTGTTAAAAAAATTATTTGGATCAATATATTCTGAATATAAATTAGGATTTGTTAATTCCCTGGCATCCATTTTTTGTTTATTTTCCAATATAGCAATATTCTCAAAATGATCAATCACTTTTACAATTTGTCCATTTGTTTTACTCTTAAATGATTTATTTGTTAAATTATTCATTACAACTATTTTATTTTTAGAGCAAGGGATCTGACTTGAACAGAATCTTCATACTGGTAGTATGACACATTACATTATGCTATCCCTGCATTTATTATTATATTTTATATATCTTAAAAAGTTTTTTAATAATCTAATTTATTTCTTTTTATATATCTATTTATATATGAATCTAATGGTTGTAAATTAGTATAATGGTTTAATTTTAAAATCTCCTCTTCATTTTTTGCAGATGAAATAGGTATTATATGGTCAATATCCCAAACTTTACCATGATTTTTCCAATTCATATCATCTGTAAATTTACTTTCTAAGTAATTTTTAAAAAATTCTATACTACATCCTAGAATATCAATAGTTTTATCTTTTTTTTCAAAAGATTTATATTTTAGAGATTTATATATTAGTGATGATATAGTAGATTTTAATTTATATAATGGATCATTATTTCTTTTATCATTTTGCCAAGAATTTTTATAATTATTTATTTTTTCTTTATTTAAATTAAAATAAGATATTTTATAAATTGAAATATCATCTTTATTTAATGAATAATATTCTTTTTGATATTCTAATTTTTTTTCTTTATTTTCTTTATAATATTCATTAGATCTATTTTTATTTTTCTCTTTATTTTTTAAATAATATTCTTTGTCTTTTTTTGATAATTTATCACGATTTTTGATATTATATTCTTTTTTATATAATGATATACAACTTTTACATCTATTTCCACCTTTTTTTGGAAAATCATCAATATTCAATTCCTTTTCACATTTAATACATTTTTTCATAATATATATATTATGAAAGTATTTACACCTGTGTATTAAAATAAAAAAAGAGCTTTAAAGCTCTTTTTTTATTTATTTTAATTTTTTTCTAAAGATCATTAAAAAAATCGTCATCACTAATTGATGCATCTGCTTTAGAAGGTTTGTTCATAACACTTTCTGTGTCAAAATTATCTTCAAAATCAAAATCATCACTAGATGGTGCAGAAGCTTTAGCTTTAGCAGATTCAAAAGAAGCAGAAGCTTTTCCAGTTAAGAAATTTGTAATTTCTGTAATTTTAACTTGTTGCTCTTCAGTTAATTTTTTAGGTGCAAAATCATCTAACTCAACTTCTCTATCCAATAAGAAATCTTTAATTTTTCCTTGAACGTTAGCAGCAATTCTACCATTCTCATCTAAAGGAACATTTTTGAAAACTCCTTTATCTTTGATAAACATTGGTAAAGATGTTTTTTCACCTTTAAACATACTCATTTTATAATCTGGGTATGTTTCATCACCAGTTTGGATTTGTTTTACTACTAAAACAAAATCTTTACCTGAATCTAAACTAAAAACATTAACTGATTCACCAGAAATTTCACCATTTTTCTCAGCTGAAATTTTATCTTTAATTGTTTTACCAAATTGGAAAACCAAGATTTTACCAACTAATTCTGGTTGTTGCTCATCTTCTACAACTAAAACATATGAATAATATTTTTTTGAATATTTCAATTGTTTTGATTTTTCAATTAAAACAGCATTTTTTGAATTCTGCATGTTATAATAAAGAGTTGTCAATGGACAAGCTTCATTAAAGTTTTTTGGAGAATCAAACCATCCTGATAATTCTCTAGGTTGTTTAATATCCACATAGTGTGTGATTTTATCAATCACTGATTGGTTTAATTTACCTTCTTGTGTTAAGTTAGGTAAAAATCTCACTACTGATCTCCATCCTTTTTTCTTGTCTTTTACTAAGTCTAAATTTACTCGGTAAATTCCATCATTGTTTTTTGTTGTTGTTTCATTTAAGAAATCTAATTTGGACTCTAGCCCGCCGTTAAATAAGTCATTAAAATCGCTCATAATTGCCTTTTATTTTTTTTATATATTGAGCTGAATTGCTCAATTAATATTTATATCATTTATATTAAAAAAGTTTATTTTTCGTTTAATTTTTTATAAATTAGTTGATTGAAAATTTCTAATATAAAATGTATATTTCATATATCATAATTGTTTATTTTTATTTATATTTGTTTTATAAAACTAAAGGATATGGCTACAGAAAGATTTTCAATGAAAGAAGTGATTAAACAAAAGTATGGTGAAGTAGATAAAAGCCAAAAAGGTAAAGTTGCTACAAAAAGAGCTGTTAAAAAAACAGAAGGTAGTAAAAGTGAAAGTGGTAAATATATTACTAAAATAGTAGATGGTGTTAAATACATGGTCCTTAAATAAAAAAAGCCTTCTATTTTAGAAGGCTTTTTATGATTTTTTTAAGTAACTATTAAATCTGATTATTATATTTTCATATAATAATCTTTTTTTATCTTTTAAAAATTCACAAGTAAATATATTATATGAATTTACATTTTCATATATTTTTTTTAAAATATCTTTATAATTATCACTTGGATGTGGTGCCAAATATTCAAATTTAATAGATATATCATCTTCAAATTCAATATACCATATCAAAACACTATTATCAATATTTGAAATATGGCAATGATAAACACCTAAACTTTCCATAGTTTTTTTATTTATAAATTCAATACCATCATTTGGAACACCACCATTTATTGTTGATAAAGGATTTTCAATATCATTACTTTTACACAATTCTATTAGAAAAAATAATAGATTTTTTTGTATATTAATACAATTAAATTCACTATTTGAATTTTCAATAATAGAAAATATATTATCAATATTTCTATTATCTATTTTATAAATTAAATTTTTTTTATTTATTTTATATTCAGAATATAAATCATCTAAACTTTTAGATAAAAAATTTTTTGGTAATATTATAGGATTCATTCTCTGTTTTTATCATTTTTTAATGATTCTTCTATTTTTTTATATCTTTCAAATCTTTTATCTAATTCATCCCAATCATTATCAGGGTAAATTGGATTTCCAAGATCAAGCTCTGGAAATTTTTTTTTAAGATTTTCTATAGCTATTATACTTCTATTCTTTACCATTTTATTAAATATATTATTTTTTTATATTAAAATATTATTTTGTTTATAAAAATACACAATTAAAAACAACAAACAAAATAATTCACTAACTTAATTTAATGAATAATTAAAATCCATATCATCACCAAATGGGAATCTATCATCTTCATCATCTTCAAAATCATCAGCATCAAAATCAAACCCCAATTCAACTAAACAACTTATAACTTCATCAGTTAATTTCATATCAGCTTTTCTTTCTTCCATATAGTTATCAAACATAGAAATTGTAAAAATACCTTTTTCCTTTTTAATTTCTTCTAACTTAGGTAATATATCTTTGGCAATTGTCATAGCCATATCTTCATCAGTTAAACTCTCCATATATTGCTCAAATCCTAAAACATTTGGTGTGATAACATTAGTTAAATCAGTTTCACATTCATCATCACAACATTCACAAGGATTACAATTACAGTTAGAACAACATTCATCTTCATCACCACAAGTTTCATCTTCAATTTCTATTGAAATTTCAAAATCTTCAAATTTTTTGATTGTTGGTTTTAAAGCTGGTTTAAGATCTTCAGATTCTAATTCATCTTTAATTTTTTCTAAATCTTTATTAGATAAAACTTCTAATTCATTTTTAGTGATGATAGAATCATCTTTTAAAGAATCAGCTTCAAATCCTTTGAATTCTTCTTCTTTTTTACTCTCATTAAATTTTTTTAAATGTTTCATATTATTTTATTTATTTTGTCTATTATCTTCACCTTTATATGGTCCAGATAAACCTTTTAACCTCCAATTAGGGATGAATTTTTTATTATGTTTCTCAAAATCTTCATATGATTCTATACCAGTATCAATAGGATTATGTATATATTGTATATTTGCACCTTCATCATTCATGTCTGATATTCTATTCCCTATATCAGTTTTTTTGGAAATTTTCATAACCTTTTTCAACTGATCAACACTATGTTGTCTAGGAAGAGCTTCATTTGTAATATCAAATTCACTAAATCTTAATATCTTCATAATTAAAATATTATTTTATATTTGGAAAAATAATCAACACCATTTCTTATACCAGTTTCTATCATATCTTTCTCTAACTCATTATTACCAGTTTCATAAAGAACTTGGTTCAAAACTTCAAAAATTATAGTCCACTCGCCATCTATTAATTTAATTGGTTCATAAAAATTAAATAATTCTAAAAAGTTATCAGGTCTTTTATTAAATAGTTGTAATATATTATAAATAGGATTATATGTATATTCTGCATCTCGGTCTAGTTTAAAATATACATTTCCAAAATCAATATTATCAGAAAGACCATCTAATGACATTATATTATTCTTAAAGCACCAAAGATTTTCGAATGTATTTGAAACACCTTTCAAAGTTTCCAATTTATTATTAAAACATTTAATATCACCACCAACTATATCTGGACATCCCCCCAAAGATTCCAATTTATTATTAAAACAATAAAAATAAGAACCGACCTCTCTTGGGCAACCATCTAATGTTGTTAAATTGTTTTGAGAACAATCAAAAAAACCACTAACTTTATTAAATTTTAAAGGCAATTTTTTTAATGAAAATAAAGATAAATTAACATTTCCATCCACATCAATAGAATCATCTTCATTTAATGTATAATTATTTATATAAAACTTTTTACAGATTTTATCTATTTCAGAATTGTTTTGAATGTTAAAATCCTCATATAATTTTAAATATTTCATACAATATATATTAAAATAAAAAAGCCATATTTTATATATGGCTTTTAATTTTAATGAAGATTTTTTGGAACTTCTGTTGAGTATGGTAAAAATGATAAATCCTTTTCTCAACTTTTAGTGACCTAATCACTTGTCATTTTAATTATTAGTTCTTCACCTTGGTTTAGCAGTGTTCAATTCTGCTGATTTGTTAATATTTAAATTTATATAATTAACATCTTCATTGAGCATTTTTTCAAATCTACTATATCTACTCAAATATAGTAAATAACCTTTATCATATATCATATATAATTCAAGATAGTTTGTCAATTTTACCAAAGGTATAATCTATTTGTTGACTATTACATTTACTATCATTTGTTTTTTAATAAAATTTCTAATTTTATATTTCTAACTTTTTTTGGATCAGGAATAAATTTATAATTTTTTCTCTCTTCTTTAATAAAATGTTTCAAAGAAGGTGGATATAATTTTATTAATCCATATTTTGTTTTTTTAATTTCAACCTTTTCTATTCTATTATAGTATTTGTGTTGTTTCCATTGGTAAAATAAATCTAATTGTCTCAAAGTTGATAAAGCATTAAACCATATATAATTATCACCAACCATTTTTTTACTAAATGATTTAAATTCCTTTTCCAATCTTTTTTTATCATTTTTCATTCTTATACAAATATAATAAAATAAAATTGAAAAAAAACATTTTTAATATTTTAATATATATATTTTAGAACCGGCGGACAGTAGTCCCACTTAGGACCGGTATAGTTAAAGCCCTTCGGGTTTCTATAATTTAAAACCACTGAATTCGCTCCTCGGTGGTTTTTTTATTTAAAAAATAAACTTTTTAAATCTGTTTTATATTATTATTAATAATAACAATTAAAAAAAATATAATGGTGAAACAAGAAATTAAAATTGAGTACACTAACAGTGAAAACATTAAAACCCTTATTGAAAAAGCTTATTTTGAAGAAGGTGACAGAGGTAGAATTGTAAATAAAAATAATTATTTAGAATTAACCCCAAATGATGAATTATTTGAATCATTAAAAGATTTGAATAATGCAGTTGTTAAAATTACTAATGATATATTAGATGGTAGTATGCGATTTGTAATTGAAGAAACTGAGAATAGTATTAAATTATTCCCAATTTCAATTTATTGTGTTAAAGAAAATGAAACATATTCATTTTATTAATTAAAAAAGCCACTTATTAAAGTGGCTTTTTTATTTTATTATCTCTTTATAAGATAGAAGAACGAACTCCCGCCATTAGAATTTTTTACTTCCTCCTCAACTTCTTTAATTTCAGCTTGTCCTTGTGTGACAAGATTTGAATAGTTAATTTTCACTGCACCAGGTAAAGAAAAATCGTACAATCCCAACATATTTCCTAATTGAACTTTAGCCCAACCTACAACATATTTATAAAACAAATCATCTTTAAATAAATATTCCCTTGGAATATTAGCATATGCTTCTATGATAACATCATGGTTAACCTTTGTTAAAATATGAAGACGGTGTTGTAAATAATTGAATTGATGTTTTAATGTATATTTATTTAATTGATTTAACATATCAGACATATTATCTAATAATGTTTTATAAGTTCCAAGTTCTCCTATCGTTGTGACAAAACTCGATAAATAAGGTTGGTTTGTAACCCCAAGATTAACAGATAGATTGGGAGTATTTATACCTAATTGGAATAAAGAAGTTCCCCTTACTTCATATAAATATGAAACAGATTGTATTTCATCAGGAAGTGTAATATAACTATATCTAGTAAATTCTTCTGTATAAAAAGCATCTTTTTTAATATGATAATACATTTTCTGAACTGCCCCGATATGGTTTCTGTAGAAATATTGTAATGCTCGTGCTTCTATAATTTGTCTAATGGCAGCATCTGGTAAAGTTTTAGGTAATGCACAGTTTACTGTTAAATCTGTATTTACTCTATCTATGAATTCTTCTATTGTTAATCCACCATCATAAGGAATATATTCACTCATATTTTAAATTTTATTTTTATAATGTATATATTAAAAATAAACTTTGTAAAATATTAATATATAATTAAAAAAATAAAAAATATGCCAAGACATATAATAAATACACAAAAGAAGTTTAAAAATAATGAAGAATTCTGGGGGAAAGATTTTTCAGATGAATATATAATTAAACTTAGAAAACATGTTAAAAAACTAGAAGATAATATTATAAATGAAGGTAGAAAAATAAATCCAAATAAAGATGAGGATAATAAAAATACCAAATGAATTTAAAAATTCAAAATATACATTTGAATGGTTTTATAATGTAATAAAAAGTCAAAAATCTTCTATTTATTTAATAAATAAAGAGATTTTAAATGAAATATTATTAATAGAAAATTTAGAAAATTTGAAATTAGTTTTATATATAATTTATAAAATATTAATTCAAAATTCTTTAACACCTAATATATCACCAACTCCATCAAATGGTATAGAATTTAAAAATCCAAATTCTAATGAATATTTGGGAATTTATCATGCACATTTAAATGATGGTTATGTTTTAATTTGGTATCTAATATATAATGAATATGGATATTGTTTGAATTTTGATTATATAAAACATCCACCAGCTAATGATAATTATAAAACAATAATCAAAGATATTTATGGGAGAAATGATGATGGGTTTAATTTAGAATATGATGAATATTTTATAAATTTATTCAATATTTTAAATTTTGATATAAAAGAAATTAAAATTTTAAAGTTTAAAGAATACTTATTTAAACTGTTAAAATAAATATCATTTTACATTCTAAATCTCATTTTATCTAAACCTAATACAATACCGGTATCACATATTATAAAAATTGTAGAACCTTTTATTTCAACAACATCATATTTTTTACCATTTGTTATAAATCCTTTGAAATCTTTATCATATATTGCTGTTACTTTTTTCATAATAGAGAATTTTTATATTTCAAATATATATAAAAAAACCAACTTTTAAAAGTTGGTTTTTATATTTTATTTAAAACTAATTGATTTTTTTAATTCATTAAATATATCTTCCTCTTCTTTAGATATTTCTTTAGGTATTTTAATTTTTATATTAACAATCAAATCTCCCATTCCAAAGTTAATATCATTTACACCCATTCCTTTAATTCTTAATAAACTACCATGTGATGTTCCTGGTTTTATATCTAAATCTACTTTACCTCTAGGTGTTTTTATTGTTTTTTCTATTCCTAAAACAGCATCCGGTATAGTTATGGTATAATCCATTACTAAATTCCCACCATCTCTTTTAAATGTAGTGTGTGGTATTTCTTCAATTAATATCAAAAGATCACCAGGTATTCCATTAGCAATATCATTACCAGCATTTCTCATAGTTAATTGCATACCATTTGAAACACCAGCAGGTATTTGAACTTCAACAGTATTTTCTTCTAAGTTAACACCATTTCCATTACATGTATTACATTTAGTTGAATAAGTTTCACCTTTACCATTACAAGAATCACATAAAGCTTCCTGTCTTATTTCACCAAATGGAGTTCTTTGAACAAATACTTTAACACCTCTACCATTACAAGAATAACAATTTTGTGTTCCAGTTCCACCTTTTCCACTACATGGTTCACATTTAGTATTTCTTTTATATTTTAATTTACTTGTTTTACCATTTATTATATCATTAATATCCAGAGATAATTTTATTCTAATATTTGATCCTTTTTGCAACCTTTGTCCTTGACCTTGTCCAAAACCTGAACCAAACATATCACCAAATATATCATTCATATTAAATCCTCCAAATCCACCAGGATTCCCTCCAAAACCTGAATTTCCATTTGCACTTCCAAATCTATCATAATTGGATTTTTTATTAGAATCCGATAAAACCTCATATGCACTTGATATTTCTTTGAATTTATCTTCTGCACCTGGGTCTTTATTTACATCCGGATGATATTTTTTTGATAATTTTCTATATGCTTTTTTTATCTCATCTTGAGAAGCATTTCTATCAATTTCTAAAACATTATACAAATCTCCCATTTTTTATTAATTATTTTTTAATCTTTTCATAATAAATTCAATTTCACCATATTCACCGTGACTATCACCACATAACCAATCAAGTTGATGTTCTAATAAAATAGATGGTCCTAATTTACTTCTCCAAATATTTCCGTATTGTTTACAAGCATGTGTTGGTTTACCATTTAATGAATAAAAAGCTATTTTTTCATAATTTTCTTCATACATTATTGAAAAACAATCTTCATATCCATATAAATTATATAATTTTTTAAATCCATTAATACCTAGATTTCTTGGTATTTCATTATGTGGCCAATCTGATTCATTTGTCCATATCCATTTGTTATAAATATCTAGAGAATATGCTACACAATTGAAATCATTAAGGTTTTTTATTTCAATTATTTTATAATCCTTCCCTTTTATTTTAGGAAACCATTTTTCAATTAAATCATTCATTATTAATTTTCCATTTTTTCCAATATTCAACACGTTCTTGTGTATTGTATTTTTCAGAATCTAATCCTAGACCAGTCAGTTCTTTCAAAGCTATATCCCATATTAATAAATTATTTTCTAATAAATATGGTATAACCATTTTACCAAGATTAACAACTTCTCTATATTCTTCACTTTTAGATATTTCAACTAAGTCTGATTTATTAGTAACTTCAGCATTTTTTATTAAAGTTAAAATAAATTCATTATTATTTTTAAATTCATTAAATTTATCAATTTTCATAGTTTATATTATTTTATTAATTTTTGCATTTCTAATATCTTTATCAATTGAATTATTTATACTAGATGTTCTTACTTTATCAACAAGATATCCAATATAATTATCTATCATTAAACCAATAGTTTCACTTGTTCTATCAAGATTTTTAAAATCTTTTAAAGAATATTTAACAGATGGATATAAATTTTTAAAATATTTTAAAAATTCATTAATATTAAAATAAAGTTGGAAAAGTTCTATTTTTTTATCTTTAAACAATGATGGTGGATTCTGGTAAATTCTTATATATAAATTTCTAATTGACGGTATTAAAATCTCTTTTAGATTTTCATCTTCATCATCATAAATTTTTTCATCATAAAATTCATCATCTAATATTTCATCAAAAACATGATTAAATATTTTTTCAAATAAACTTAAATTTTCAATGTCTTTTTTGATAACATCGAAAATGTAAGTTTTAAGTATTTCATTGTTTTTTTCCATCTTTAACCTAAAACAACTTTTGGGTATCTAAATGGTTTACCTTCTATAATATAACCTTTAGAAACAACATCAATTATTTTTTTATTATTACCTAACATAGAAATAACTTCATGTAAATCTTCATCATATACATCAGTTTGTATTTCTTCAATTCCTTGAGTTTTTAAAAAGTTAGTTAATTTATTAGCTATTAATTTAACACCTTCTTTTGTTTCCAAATCTTTGATATTTTTAATAGCTATTGTTAAATCATTATCCATGTCTAATATAGATTTAACCATTGATAATTTAGTTTCATTTTTAATATCTAATTTTTCTTTAGCAACTCTTTTTTTATAGTTATCAAACTCTGCAAATAATCTTAGATATTTATCATCTGATTCTTTTAATTTATCTTCTAATTCTTTTTTAGTCATATCTTAATAATTAAATTTAATTAATTTTTTAACTTGTGTTGAATTGTAAAATTCATAAACTATATTTTTATCAACTACCTTATGAATTTCCAAATTTTCTGTTTCGTTTTTAATATTATTTACATAATTATTCAATTCGTTTAAAGAATATTTATATCTAACACTTGGTTCCCAATATTCAGGAAATTTATCTACAAATTTATCAATTGCTGCATCAAAAACTTTTTTTCTAATTAAAAGAAGATCATTTTGTTTATTAGATTTATTAGTCAATAAATCCATAATATATGTGTTGAATTTGTGGATTAAATTATCTGTTTCTATAACTTTAGTTAATCCAATAACAAAAGCATCTCTTTCACAAATAGATAAATCTTCATTATCTTTTAGAATTTTTTCTGCTTCCTTATTAGATCCACCTAATATATAATATACATAATTATCCCATACACAGCGTTGTACAAGTCCAGCCGGTTTAATATTTATTGTCATATTGGAATTTTTTTCTTATTTATATGTTTGTTTTCTTAAAAAGTTTTCATATATTTGTATTTATATATATCTAATATGGAAGTAGAAGAAAAAATAGAATTAAACAAATTAATAAGAAAGTATACCGGAAATAATACATTTGTTTTATCTTTACAAAAACAATTAAAAAGTGTTTATGCACAAAAAATTGAATACAATGGTAAAATGGTAAAAGTTTTATCTGATAAACAATATGAATCTGTTAAAGATAATTTTTAAAAATTAAATAAATGAGTGATAATAGATTATTTTTTATTTATGATGATTTATATGAAACACATAAACAATTAAGTGTTTTTGGTAGAACAATAATGGTTGATGGCACTGAAGATTATATAAATAATTGGAATTTGATTAAATTAAAAATGAGAGGAGTTGAAAGAGCAATTCTTGTTCATGGTGGGGAAAATGATTTAGTAATGGGTGCATTGATTAATATGCCAAAGAATTTAATACCCATACTTGATAATTATTACGGTAAAGAATATCAAAAAATGACAATAAGAACATTAGCAGGACAAATTGTTAATGTGTATACTAAAAGATATGATATTAAAATAAACAATGGAATATAAAATATTAACATATAATGAAGCATTGAAGTTGACACAATATGACAACTCTCCTTTCTATGTTAATTATTTTGATGTTAATTCTTATAAAATAGCAATATTCAATTACAGATTAGCTGGTTTTAATGATTTCAATGATAACTCTGCTTTTGAAGTTAGAGGTTTAACATTTGTTGAAACTGAAAATGGATGGAAACATTTTTTACTCTTAGATAAATTTTTTAATGTAAACCAAACTGATTTAACATTATATTCTAAGATAAAAAATTATAAGATAAAATCTGTAATGGCTAAAGAAGATGGGTCTATAATATCTTTTATAAAGTTGCCAAATGGTGATGTATTAGCAAAATCTAAAATGTCTTTTACATCTGAACAAGCAATGGCTTCTATGAGAATCTATAATTCAAATATAGAATTGAAGAATTTTGTAAATTGGACTCTTGAAAATAATATTGTAGCAGTTTTTGAATATGTTTCACCATCTAATAAAATAGTATTAGACTATGCTAATGATGAATTAATACTTCTTAGAATGAGAGATAATTCATCAGGTGTGTATTTGGATATAAATGAATATAAAAATCGTTTAAATGGTGTTAAAATCGCAAAATTTGAGAATTTAACATTGGATGAAATGATGGAATTTGCAAAAACAATAGAATATAAAGAAGGGTGGGTTGTTCAATTTGAGAATGGATTATTAGTTAAAATAAAAACTGAATGGTATTTTAGAATGCATACATTACTAACTAATAATATATCAAGAGAGAATAAAATAATAGGTTATATTTTAGATGAAACAATAGATGATGTTATATCACAATTGCCAGAAAATAATGATGAATTAGAAAGAATAAATTCTATAACTGAAATAGTTAGAAAAGCAATAAATGATAAGATAAAATCTATAAACTCTGTTTATGATTTGTATTTAAAAGGAGATTCGGAAAATTTAGCTAAATCATTTGCTTTGAATTATCCTAAAAATAAAGAATTTAGCAATGTTTTTAATTTAGTTAAAGGTGCAAATGTTTATGATATAGCAGTTGAATGGCTTATGAAAAAAACTAATAAATTAGAAAAAGCTAGAGAGTTTTTAAAAGAATATGGTTTTAATTATAATTTTGCAAAAATAGATGAAGAAGAATAATTTAACAATACATGATTTTAAAGTAGGTGATTATGTTATATGTATTGACAATAATAATATGTTATTCCCAATTTCAATTGGAACAAAATATATAATTGCTGCTGTTAAAACAGAAGAAAATATGATTTATGTTAAAAAAGATGATGATAAATATGCTTTATATCTATTTGAAAGATTTGTGCCACTTAAAAAATATAGAAATAATAGATTATGTGAAATATTAAAATAAACTATTCTTCCTCAATTATTTTTAATTTATCAGGTGGGATATTATCAACAGTGTTAAATAATAGTTAATTAAAAAGTGTTTAAAAATACTTAATTATTTTAATATAAACACTTTTTTATAAAAAATCTACCTTTACTAAAAAGTAATATATGGTGTTTATATATACACTATGTTACTTACAGAAACTCATATAATTAATGGTAGTGCTGAACTAGATGATATTACATTTAAATGTAAAAATCTCTATAATAGAGCTAATTATATAATACGTCAAGAATTTATTGAAAATGGTAAGTATATATCTAAAATTGATATGTTTAACAATCTAAAAACTGACCCAGATTATATGTCAATGCCTGCTAGAGTGTCAAGAGGTGTGTTAAGAACTTTAGATGCCA
>Ga0304730_1000977_pt1 | contig 22876 bp, 33 predicted proteins | sample M_130628_MF_Meta_FD_190474 | JGI IMG/M metagenome (GOLD analysis project Ga0304730, IMG submission 190474) | Freshwater microbial communities from Lake Montjoie, Canada to study carbon cycling - M_130628_MF_MetaG (v2) (version 2) | ecosystem: Environmental > Aquatic > Freshwater > Lake | place...
TTCTTGCCCTGTCATGCCAGCATTAATTGGCATTTTTGCAACATTAGAAGTGTTTAAGTTTTTTGTTGCTTGAAAATCAAGGGCAACAGGTGCGTTACCCGCCATAAAATTATATGCGTTTGGCCCACCACCCGCCATAAAATTAGCGGCGTTAGGCCCACCAGCCGCCATAAATTTACTTGGGTCTGGCCCACCACCCGCCATAAATTTACTTGCGTCTGGCCCTTGAGAAATACCGCCAGCATCAGCAATAGATTTGTTTGCGGCTGCGCCAGTAAATGCAAAAGGCGTGCTTAATACCGTGGATGCGTTTTTTACGCCCAAGTTTGCTAAATCTGCCAATTGCAATTTAGTTTGTTGTTGGGCATCAAGAATTTTTTGCGATTCAGGATTAAGTGTTTGCGTAACATACGGCGTATATTCATCGTATGGATTTGTCATGCCTGGTCGGTCAGATGTCCACCTTTTTGCATAATCTTCAGCCGACATACCTTGATTGTTTTGTGCAAAAGATTCTGCCGCCCCTGGATTGGCAGCAAAAAATGCGTTTAACCCATATTGTGTTGTTGATTTGCCGTAAGGGTTAGTGATGTTTGGATTGTTAATCTTGGCTGTTGCAAAAGCCGCCTTTATGTTAGCGGCAGATTGTGCATCGGCGGTTACTTGCGGATCGGGAGCAACAGGCGCTGCTGGCGCATCACTTTCACATAAAAAACTCATTTTGACCCCCTAAAAAAGAATGTAGTTCCCGTTTCTTCATACCCAGCTCTCACTAAAATTGGCGATAAATTTGTACCTGTTTTATGACTAATTACAACCGTATCAATTTTATTTTCCATTAAGTGATTTCCAGCAAATTTAAGCAATTTACAAATTTCCAATGTTCCACGATATTCCGGTTTAATGTAATAAAACGCATCTAAGGCAATTAATTGCCCTAAATATGGCGCTTTAATTAACATAAAACCAACATGACCACACAATTCGCCATTTTCGCGCAATGTGTAGTAAACAAAACCATTGTTAGCTTCTAAATCAACTACCCCGCCGTGATCAAATCGATACCGAGTTTTTCCATACAATTCTAACCAATGATGAGCATTTAAAACCGCCGCTTCAGCTACACAATCTGCATATTTTTCATATGCAACAATCATAAAGTACCGCCATCAGTAAACACCAAATCAGCCGCTACCCATTGAATTTGTTCATTATTGCTGGATGTTTTAAGAATTGGCGCAAATGAATAGCCAATTTCAGTAACCCCTTGCCAATCGGCGGTTGGCATTAAATTGTCGCCCCAAAGAGCCGTATCCCAAAGACCCGCATCCCAATAAGCAAAATTAATTGGCGTAAAGTTTAAACTTGCACTGCTATCGGCTAAGTTGTAGTCCACGTTCACGTTGCCATATACCGTTGGAAAGCCGTCTGTAAACAAATGATAACGAATCATCTGACACTGCTTTTGATTGGCCTGCCCATACGTTTGAAAAGACTGCAACCCAAAACTGGTTATGTTTGATGTGTCATCCTTGTAGCCATTCCACGCCAAACCTACATAGCCATTACCGCCAAAGTAAGGATCATCTTGGTAAAGCGCCCAGCAATTAGCGTTCCATCCTGTAAAGTTACACCACGATTTAGTGATGTTGTTCATTACATATTGTTGCTGTTGACTGCCTTGACCAATGGGAACATTTAAAATTAGTTGGTTTTCTTTTGGAAAATAAAGCATATCCCAACCAAAATTAGTCGAATAAGCCGAAATAGCTTGGCTCATTGCATACTGAATTTTGTTGCTAATTGACACTCTAGGGTCAAGGCGTGAGCTTTGAAGCGCCCCACTCATAGGCACTACACCATCTTGCGTAATAATAAGTAAGTCACCGCCGTATTTAACCCAACAACGCTTACCAATAGGAGCACCCAATTGATAAATGCCAATTAAAGCAATCCCTGATGGCGTTGTTGGGTCGGTCAGCCGCCACACCAGTGTTTCACCATTTGAGGTAATAAACACTAAATAATCATCCATGCCATAGCCAGCGTCTAGCGTCCATGTCATTGCAGCTACAAGATAGCCGCCCATTTGAGCAAGGCTTGACATATCTAACGCTACAGCCGCGCCAGCAATGCTATTAATTGGCAAATACCACGATTTCAATGTGCCATCTTGGATTAGCCAAACTCTGTTTTTAAACAAAGTAATGTTTGAGCACGTTGCCGTATCTACGCCTGTGATGTCATAACCAGCGCCATCGCCGTCTTTAGCCCAATTTGTGCCATCGTAAAACCGTAATTTGTCTGCGCCATTGACCATCATCAAGTATGAAGATGAAGTCCGCATATTGATGTATTGCCAACGAGCGTTGGTAAGGCTTGACACATCGGCAGCACCTATTGCGCCGCCAGCCGTGATATTGTAAATTTTGGTTGTTGCCGCCGCAAAAAGTTTGTTTGCCGTAACGCCCGAATACGCAATTACCGATTCAACTTGACCAGTAATGCCGGTCGCAAATTTAGTGTAGCCATAACGCAAAACCACAGAGTTAGTGCCAGGCCACCAATTTGTCAGTGTTACCGCATCCCCAATTTCCATAGCCCCTAATGAGTCCCTCGCATTCCACCCGCCAATAGGCGCAGGGATTGTGATGGTCGTGGAGCTTTGAGTTCTTAAACCCGCCCCCCGTGCGATTGAATTTAACATTAGGCTTTATTCCGGCGAGATATGGCTTTTGCCTTACTTTGGGCATCTTCTTTGGAATTAGCCCCCCATGCCTTTAACGACAAAGCAAGTCTAGTCGGCTCGCCGTTCTTTTCCATTGGGCCAGGCATATTGCCCATCCGCGCAAGGAATGATGCCCTGCGAGGGTTGTCCCCTGACTTGACAGGCGGCTTTAAATCCATGCCCTCTGCCTTTGCCGAGGCTCTGCCCTTGGCGTTTAAACCGCCCTCGGGATTCTTGCCCTCTTTGCGAGTCCATGCCGCTGTCATTTTTTCTTCTCAGGCTTGGCGGTCTTTGCCGCTTGTTTAAAGTCTTTAGCTGTAGGTGCGCCCTCAGTGCCAGGCTTACGCATCTTCTCGCCCGATCCCGCGGCTATTCTTTCCCTTTTTGCCTGAATATTTGCATAAAGTCCGTCTAATTTCATGTCATCTCCTTAAACACTAGGCCAATTGCCATCTTGCACACTCCACGGCCCAACTAACTGATTCATGCCCACAGGCGCTAGGCTCATGGCTGACACAGGTACGTCACCAGCTTTGCAATAGCTCAATGTGCGATTAAATTCAGCTAGTTCAGCGCCGTAATCTAACTTTTTGGCTTTGAGGAAATAAAACCGCAAGCCAGCCAACATCAAATCATCAGGGAAAACTGATGTGTCTGTGTCTGCTGTGTAAGCTGGTTTAGAGCCAACGCTTGAACCGGTTGCACACACCCAATAGTTTGAAACGTATTCAAACGAAAAGTTGTAGACAGTAGTCAGCGCTTGGAAAATCCTAAACTTGCCGTTGTATATGCGGTAGCGTTCCCTTGGGCCAATTGAAATAATGCCGCCTTGCAAGAATTGCCAATCCTGAGATGACTTTGTACCAAGGTTGCGCCAGTGATCAGTCCTGTCCCAATTGGTGTCGGAAATCATTCTGTCGTAACCGCTTGGCAAATCATAGTCCTGCTTGGCAAACGTCATTGAAACCGCAGCGGTTGAGGTAGCAACCGGCGTATTAAGCGTAACCTGCGTTCCGCTATCAATCGTCAAAATCTCAGCATAAGGCGCTTGCCCAGTGCCAGTGATGACGTTGCCGACCTGTAGCGCCGCCGTGCTAGGAATAGCCGTAATGACGCGAGAACCCGCTGTGATTGTGCCTGTGGTGCTTACCGCAACCTCGGTTTGCCAAATGTAAGCTTGGACTAGCTTTTGCCATTCATAATCCCGAACTAAATCCTTGCCTAGACGTTGCGCCAAGGCCAATAATTGCATAGTTTGGTTGTTGTTTGACCCAATTACTGACGCTGGCTGACTCAAGCCTAACTCGCCTGAAACTTGATCCACCAATTGCAGTAATGTGTAGGCCATTTACTCCACCAATTCTTTTTTAGGGCGACCGGATTTTTTAGCCGTCAATTCCGCAATCATCGCACGGAGTTCAGCCATTTCAACATCTTGGGCTTGCAGTTTTTTATCTGTTTCGGCTCGTATTTTGTCAAACATTTGCGAGTCTTGAGATGCCGCAATAAATGACCGCGCTTTTTCGCGCAAGTCGTTAAAGCCCATGATCTTGTTGCCAGCAATGTCTGCAAGTTGTGCAAATTGATCAATGGTAAAAATGTTAAGGGCTTTAAACTCAGCCTTTTGAGTCTCAGAAATTGCGTTCCAAACCTCAATTGGTGTGCCTGCTACCGTAGCTTCTTTCTTTTGCTCAAACCTTGCCCACTCAACTGGATAATCTTCTATGTCTTGCTCACGCATGGGGCGGTCAATTGTTAAGGTGTTATCGCCTGGCACTAATTTCTTTAAAAAGATACGTTCTTGAAAAATTGGGCGCTTTTCTTGAGCCGTCAAAAAGTTGTTTTGCACTTGAACCGCATGGAAAAACACCGCCATCTTGCCGCGATTGCTTTCCATAAATGACTCATCTGTCCAACCCGCTGTTTCGTTTTTCATGCTAATTCCTTGAGTTTGAAAGCAGTTTCCTGCATAAGTCCATCACCGTAAAACACCACTTCTGCATCCTGCGTTTCAATGAAATTTTCCATTTCAATTGCCGCCTGGAGCATCTGCTGTGTCGTTTGGAAAGTTCTCAAACCAACATTGACCATAATTTTACCTTGATCTTTGCCAGTATGAGCGCCTGCATGACGGTTATTTGTGAATGAACAATCCATGCCATGAATGTCAAACCGGCGAAACCCTAAAGCCGCCGAAACATTCATTGCTCTCATGCCTACACTTGAACCGCCACCTATCAGGCTTTCCATTCCCTCTTTGTGGTGCTGGGCAACCCATGCCACCGTCTCTAAATCATCACCATTGATCAAATGCCATACCTTAACATTTTTTCCTTTGAGAATTTCCCAAAAGTTGGGATGGCAGACCGAGGCCATCAGGTACTTGGTTTCTTTCTGCGGTTTCCTTAACATTTGGGCTTTATGCGGTCTTGGGTCGCAGTCAACATGGAAGTCAGGAATAACGCCCCTTTCCACCAAATAATCATGCGCTCCCGAGACAGTCATTATTGGACGCTTGAGCTGGCGCCAAGTGTCTGCAAGGCTTGGGCCGTAACAAGCAATGGTCATGCGCCGGTCGTTAAACTTGCCTTTTTTCTTAAGCATGGGCAAGTGCATTGACTTTGCCATCTGCTCATGGCGCTCGGCGTTGGTTAAAACCCCTTTAAGCATTCCACCCTCATGTCACGAAATGGGAAATGGTAGCGAGGCTCACAAAATGTAATGTTTTGCATCCCTACGGTTTCTAACATATCCCGCAATGGATTCTGAAACCAACCCCATCGGTGGCACATAGCTGGGTCTTTATGTTTAGGGTCGCCGTACAACGCAAGCATGGTCATAAACGGTTGTAATGGCTCTTTTTTAACTACGCAATTGTGGACATAGGCAAACACCTTATCCATGCAGGGTAGCTCTAGGATCATCTTGCCGCCAGGCTTTAGCACCCGCTTCCATTCGGTTAGCAAATCATAGACTTCCCACTCGTAGAAATGTTCTAAAACGTGAATTGCCGCCACCGCATCAGCAGAATCACTAGCAATTTCAAGTTTTCTTAGGTCGCATTTAATGTCGGAAATGTCTGAATATAGGTCTACGTTTATCCAACCGTCCCATTTCTTTTTTCCACATCCAAGGTTGTAGGCCGTCTCGTAGCTATCTTCCACTTGTCGATCAGTGTTTGAGGCGAGAATTCTGCCGTCACGAACTTCTGCGCCTTGGAAATGAGTTCGTTCATGTTCTGCTGTTTTGTCCATTCGATGCCCTCTTTGATGTTGCCGATGTAGATCGGGAAACCCTCTAAGGCTGGATGCGGCTCTGCAACCACATAACACCCCTGTCGAATTGCCTCAATTGCCCTGTTTGCGCTCTTGTAAGGAGCTGTGGCAGGGATCACCACTATATCGGCTCGGGCAAATTCTTCCAACATGGTTTCTTTAGACCAAGGGATTGCCCCATCAAAGTTTGACACTACCCGCAAGGGATAACCCTCTAAGTCAGGCAATATGCGTTGCAGGCTCTCACGGTTGACATGATGCCCATACCACAGCAAATTGACCCCATTGCAATGCGGCGGCATTTCGGGGTACTCGTAGGGGTCGGCAACGACAGTAGCATCCCGCCCTAACTCTTTAATTCTTTTTGCCATCTCAGTTGTGGAGCAAGTCACCGCATCCGCAAGGCGCAATGCCTCTTGGTAGTGCAACCAATCAAAATGGTCATCACAAAAATCCACCACCACCCAAGCGCCTCGGGCTTTGGCTCTTGCCATGTCCATTAATTCATTGGCTTGAGGTTTGGCAAATATCAAGGTGTCAGCGGTCAAATCGTTTTGGCTTGCCCAATCCCCCGCTGGTATCTTGGATCGGTAGCGCCAGCTTGCCGCATTCTTGTCGCCCCAATGGATAAATGATGTGCGGTCGTTAAGCTCATCCTTGCCATCAATGATGTTGCCAAGCTCCATCATGTTTTGCTCACGCTTTTTAATAATGGCTTGGATCAACCCGCGCCCATGTCCATTAAACGTGGCATCAGGCAAATAATCGTAATAGGTTTGAAAGTGCTCGGCCTGCAAAGCCATCGACATATTGCAGTCAAAGGTCTCGCCCTCCGGATCAATTTTGACCTCAATCAGCTTGTCGCCATCCTTTAGCCCATCGCCATTAACTCTCAGCAGCTCGCCGTCATTGCATGAGTCAAAGCCAAACAACTCAAACTGGCGGTAACCAAGCACATAAAACAACGATATAGCCCTTAAGCCCGAGGTTGTACCCCCACCTATCAGCATGGACTTTTTAGGGCGATCCTGCCCCTTTTTAACGTATGGATGCCATAGTGTGACTTGATACCCATCAAGGTTGTCAAACATTGCCGGATGGCATTGGCTTGCAATCATGTAATGCACAGATGGCTGCGGTCTATAAAACGCTATTCTGTGCTCTTGCGGGTCGATGGCTAAGGCGTAATCAGGTGTTACGCCGTTCTCAATTAACCAATCATGTGCACCCTTAATCGCCACAATAGGCGACCCCGCCGCTTTCATCTTTTTAATAAGCTCTAACTGACCTTTAACGCTTGGGGCGCTTGCCACCAACAAGATTGCACCGGTCTTAACTGGGTGTGCCTCTGTTACTTGTGGGTAACCTCTAGCAATTGCCGCATCCATATTGGCAAATAGCGTCTCATCTTCTTCAACGCATTTACCAGTAATTTTTAAAGGTAAAGAACTCATTAAAAAGACACCCCACCTTTTGAGTGGGGCATCGTTTCTGATTAGCCTGCGCCAACCATAATCAAGCCTGCATTGTTGACCATACAGAATGGTGCTGATGCAGAAGTAGCCGATGTGTTAGCCACAATACCTTGGATAAAGCCAGCCGACACTGTTGTGTCATCCAACGCACCAGGGGTCGCTGTGGTGTACAAAGGCACTTTGGGCTGGCAAGCAATTAGCAAGTTAACCTTGAGCGTACCGTTCAAGCCAACCCAGCCGTAATAGCTAGAGGCAATAGCGGTTTGTGCAAAGCCAACCATGTTAAAACCCAAAGCCGCAGCGTTTGTGGTGGTTACAGGCACAGCTCGCATAACAGGAGTGGTACTCGCTGAGTCTGCATAGGTGCTCATAATCACCGCATCAAATGCGTTGATGGTGGATTCGGCGCGGACAAAAATATACACACCGTTGTTGGAAGTGCTCACCCGAGTACCAGGGGTAACAGGGAACAATGTTGTAGAGCCTGCACTTGTTGACGCATAAGTAGCCGTCAAGTCAATGCCGATTTTGCCGTCTGTGACGTAATCTGCCATGATATTTGCTCCTTATTCAGTCATTACGCCTTGGAACTGGAGTCCCGAGGCGGTCATATTGCCAGCCCAGCCGATCAAGCGCACAATTGCATCTTGGTTGGTGGACATACGCTCATCACCAATCGGAACAAAGTTACGATTTGCATGAGGACGGAAGAAAATGTATTTTGTGTTCAAGAAATAGCCAGTACTTGCGGGAATATTACCGCCGATACCACCGTCAAGAACAACGTCTGCATTCATGTACTTGGAAGCAACAAAGCCTAATTCGGCCATTTTGCTGGATCCTGGGAAACGCTGAATGTTTTGCAGTGAGGACATAAAGAAGCCCCACAAGTTGTTATCCAACAAAATCAAATCAACTACATCAGAGCCGCGACTTGTCTTTGCATACAGGCGGTTAAAACCGGTCTGAATGTTTGAGCTGGAAGCAGATGCACCCAAGTCAGTGGAAAAGTCAAAAGTCTGATTGCGCCAAAATGACCATGTAGCGCGATCAATACCACCAACCACACCGGTACTAGGCGATGCAACCACCATAGCTTGCAGACCAGTGATCTGCTTGCCGTTGTTGGCTGTACCGTCCGAATAAATACCAGTAGAGATCAAGTTTTCAATGGATGCCTCGGCAACGTCCAAACGTGCGTCAAACAAATCAATGATCTGCTCTTCGCCGCTGTTTTGAAGCATTTCCAAGCCATTGATGGTAACTGCCACCGCTGCTTGTTTGATGGGGAACTGAGCCGCAGAGATAACGTCCGCAGGGCTGATGTCTAAGACTTCAGCGCCTGAGTAATACATAGCGGTTGAGTTTGCTTGGAATGACAATTCTTGCAGAATGGTCGAACCACCGGTGAAAGGCTTGTAACGGCCTTTCTCACGCAGGCGAGTCAACAACGCATTGTTTTTGGTCACGTTATCGGCAACGATGCCGGAGCGTGACTCAATGGTGGTTGCTAATACGTCTGAGTAATTACTATTGGCGTATGCCATGATTTACTCCTTTTTAATTCACCTGCCGCAGCGCATTGGCAATGACGGCTCGGCGATCAGTTTGATTGACTGCACCTGAGATGGCAGCGCCAGGCGCTCCCCTAACTTGTACAGCCGCTTGTTTTGCTTTCTGTACTTGATTTTGCGCGGCGTAGCTTTGTTGCTGTTGAGCATATAAACCTTGTGCCAACTGTGGATCAAGCCTTACGGCGGTGTCATAAGCTATTTGCAATTTCTCGCGTTCAGACATATGACCAATGTCCCCTAGAACTTGCGGCGCTTGGAGAAGCGACAACATTCGATCTTGGACTGCCTCAAAGTGTGCGTTTGCGGGGTCGCCTGCAAACTGCTGGATTACCGAGAGTGCTCGGTTTTCATTCTGTTTCTGCGCTTCGTACTGGCTCTGCGTGATGTGTGCCGTGAGCTGCTGCACTTGTTGCGCTAATTGATTGTAGTGCGAATCTTGTTGTGGTGGCGCTTCGCCGCCAAAGTAAGCCGCCACTTGATCCAAAGGAATTTGGAATTGCTGAATCATTTTTGCTACCGCTTGCGATTTTTGCTGCGGTGTGCCTGTTCTTAACAATGCCGCCGTTTGGAGCAATGGGCCAATCGCCGTTGCCGCCGTAGCGTTCTCGTTTCTTAGCATCCACTCATAGGGTTGGAATAACTCTGTGATTGCCCGAGCCTCGGCATCCCTTTGTTTATATGTGCTGATGCCCTTTTCGTAGTCGGCATCCCGCTGGGCAAAGGCTTGCTGTAATTCTGCTGGCGCTTTTTCCCAATGTTCTTTTAGCTCAAGGCGCAAACTTTTAGGCATTTCAGCTCTTGGCTTTTCAGCCATTTGCGGTGCTTGAGTTTGGTCTGTTGGGAACTTGGGAGCAAACTTGCCGCCCTCACGGGGCTGGCTGGCTGCGTGTTTGCCTCGGTTTGTCGGTGCTTTGGTTAATGCCTCACGAATAGTATCGGCTCGGCTTTGCGGCTCTGCTGCCGTTTGAGGCGCTTCTACCGCTTGGGTTTCGGGTGCTGGTGTTTCTACTGTGTCGGGTGCGACAACTTCGTTTTCCATCACTTCATCCTTTTCATTTGTTCCAAAGTCATTTTAATCATCTCTTTACGCTCGGGCATCGGCCTATTGTGCAGGCGGTTTGCCATCTCTACGTTAAGGTTAGACATCTTAACAGGTGCAATCGGTGCGCCTGGTCGGTCAAACTCTTGTACCGTAGCCAGTTGACCACGCAATCGGTCTCGGTGCGCTTCTTTCTTCTTGTTCCACTCTTGCTGTGCATATTTAACGTCCGAATGCCCCATCTCAATGGTATCGGTGCGCTTAAGGTGCTCACGCCATTGTTTTCTGCCCTCAATCATTACGCCATCAGGAGACATAAAAGGCGCAATGTCACCTCTTACCGAGGCGATAGATTCTTCTCGGTACTCACCCCTTGTGACCTCGTAGGCTTCGCTGCCGTCTGATGGATAAACCCAAGTTCTTTTCACATTAACTCCAAAAGCATTGCGACATCTTCTTCATCACGTTTTAGCTTAACACGAACTTCAAGAGTTTTAACCCTTTGCATTAACAAATCATAATCAATTTGTTTTCTAACCGCAACCTCTATTGTTTGCGCGGGTGCTGAAGTAATTTCTTCCCTTACCTCAGGCGGTAAACCAAACAATGCCTCTTGCAGTTTTAGCTTACGTTGCGCCTCTAGCTTTTGGTCTTTAGCCCATTGTTCATCACGCTTTTTCTCATCAAAGCCAAAGTGACCGCCTAGTGGAGTCTCAAATGGCGGTGGAACTACTGCTACGCCTATTGTGGCAAATGGAAGCTCCGCAAATGAGGCAAAACCAAACACCTATGCCCCCCATTTAGCGGCGGCATCAACCCAAGTCGGGGCAGCAGTTGCGTTAGATTGCAAAACCTGTCCCGCAGTACCCACTTGCCCATTAAACGCTACCGATCCATTGGTGTTAATGGTTACAGCGTCTGTTGTGCTGACAGCGCCATTGATAATAAAACTGATCTTTTGGTTATCCCAACTACCCATAACCAATGGGCCACCATACGATTCGACAAAACTTGCCAAAGGTAAAGAAAACCCATTGTTTGGGTATCCCGCAGCCGCGTAACTGTAATTTGCGTTATTTATTCCAAGCTCGCTGTAAGCCGTGTGACCGCCGTCATTGACAGCATAGCTTGCGTAACTGGTATTGCTGGCGCTTGTGTTTTGCAGGCTTGTGTAAAGATATAACGGCTCACTTGCCGTGAACCCAGCTATTACTCCCGAATCAGTGTGTGCAGTTGCGTCACCAACATTTAAAGAGCCAACATTGGTTGTGCCTGATGTGTAAGGTATCAAAACACGGTTATTGGCATCTTGATTAACCGATTTTTCAGCAGGATAGCTGATAAATACATCCTTTGCACCTGCCGCAAGATTAAGTATTGAGCCTGTTGATGATGAGATTATGGTTGTTCTAGCCAACGTGCCGCTAAAGTAAGTCCCAATCCCAACTTCCCATTGCGTACCGCCTGAGATCGTGTAATAAGTCGTATTGTTGTTGCCAATTACCGAAAATGACTGAAACCCATCAACAGAGCCGTCTAGCGTGATCGTTCCAGTACCTGTTGAAGTGGTGGTCTGTCTTACCCGATCAGCTAAAACAAGGCTCATGCTATCTCCACGCCAATTACTAAGCCATCAGCACCCCTAACCACTTTCTTGGGTGCGGACAATTGTTGCATTGCCTTACCAATGTTTTGCATTGATTCGCCGTGCAAGTTTGCCATGTTGTCATGCAAGGCGGTTATTTTGTCCATCGCCTGAACAATTGTGCCGCCCAGCTCGTTGGTTATTTGTGCAGCCGCTGCTTCAACAACTGGTAAATCGACACCAGGGTTGCTACCAATCCTTGCCACCATGATCTTAGTCGCAGCATCAAGCTCTGCTTTCCATCGTTCATATTCTTCCTTTCCAGCCATTTCTCGGGCTTTAATTTGAAGTTCGTTGTTCTGTTTAGCGGTTTCAAAGTCCGCTTTCATCTGTGCCAATTGCATTTCAGCTTGCGCTTTGGCTTGGTGCATCTGCATCTCAAGCTGTGCCTTGCCTTGCTCAATTTGCGCTTGAGCTTGCATTTTCATTTGCTCAGTTTGCGCTTGTGCCTGCATCCGCATCTGCTCGGCCTGCTGCTCTGCTTGCATTTGTATCATTTCAGGCGGTGGGCGTGGCGGTTGTTGTTTAGCCAAATCTGCCTTATCTTGCAAGGCTTTCATGGCTTTTTCTACCGCGCTCTCCAACCCTCGGCCTGCCCTAAATCGGCGCACCAAGAACAATAACATCTCGGAGGCCATAGGCAATGTCTCGGGCGCTTGGGTAACCATAGGAATTGCCTCACGCAAGAATGCACCTATGCCTTGGATTGCCTCTAATGCGCCTTGCTTTTCTGCTTGCTCATCAATCTGAGCCAAGCTATCAGCCTCTACCGCAATGTGGAAGTCGCGTATGGTGCTATCAGACAACATTTGTAACGCCGCTTGCAACATTTGCTGGTCTTGACCATCCGGCGTGTTCATAACACCCGACATCTCAACAATCAACTCAGGCGGGTAAAACTTACATATAACTTGCGCCTTGAGCTTAAAGATGTCGGTAGCAAACCGAGCCACATCGCCTTGACTGCTCTTTAACCTTAAGCTACCAAAGTTGGCCTTAAGCTGTTGAGCACCAAGCGTTTCTTGGGCTTTGGACGATCCACGCAAGATGTCCGATATGCCCATGATTTCATAAATGGACTGCTTGACCTGTTCCCTTGCCGCATACAACTCTCGCAAGGTAATGATGATTTGCGAGGTATCCATCATGTCGATAGCGCCTTTTAAGCCGCCTTTTTCCGACATTGCCGCCCATGCGGTTACAGGGAATAACTTGTTGTCTACGCCCTCGCTAAACAGCCGACCCAGTTCTTTGAACTCAGCGTTAAACACGCCAACCGCTTTACAGGCTTTGGTCAGCAAGTAAATGCGCTGCGTTAAGTTATCTAGCTCTTGTGCCTGATCTTCGTACTCACAATAGTCGGGTACAGGAATCATTGAGCCAGTGGTGGTGGTTGCCATCAACGGCTTAGGGCATGGGAAGAACTCCTCTAACCCTAGCGGGTCATCCCTTTCATCAAGCGCTTGTGGATAACCTTTAGCAATCCAGCAAACCTTTGCCGTGCGCTTATTCCAAATCTCATAGACCATCGCCTTTTTGTCGTAGGTCATCTTGGCGGTCATGGGATTCTTACCGTCCATGTCGGTGTTTGAGCTGGTCAAGCTGACGTTTTTAAATACGTCTCCAAAGCGCTCTACGCCCTCGTCTTTGGTCATGTAGACCGCCCGAGCTACCCACCACACCTCATCCCATGTCCGAGCTGGTGAATGCAAGAAGTCAGCCCAATAAACGTAATCAATTGGGCTGTGAGCCGCATCAATGCGCTCTGTTGGGTCTTCTACGGTGTTATAGACTTGCGACTCATCTCGCTCCATCTCCCCCTCAACCTCAGGGGTCTCGTTGACAATGACAGGCTCGTAGCGTATCCAAGCCGTGCCACGACCAGGCAGCAGTCGGTCTTGCACCGCCCCACTCATCGCCGCATCAAAATCACCGAATTGGGTGGTCTCGTACTCCATGACACGCTCAAGCATGGTCGAGGCCAATCGACCCACGGGGTCTTGATCCATGTATCGGCGTGAAACCTCGGGTTTGGCTTGTCTGCCATACAGGGCAGGAAAGAGCACTTGGATGTTTGACCATAGGATGTTGAACTTCATCCTTGGCATCTCTATAGCATCGCGTTCATCCCTATAGCGCTTGACAACCTTTTGACCACGCTTTTCCCACTTATCAAATATCTTGATAGCGGTCTCAATCTGATCGTGCCAATAAGGGCCAGCGTCCTCGCCCTCATATGCGCCGGTTTCATCGTACATGATCAACTACCAGCGGCAAAGAAGAATGTCACATCCAATCCAGTGCCTGCAATTGTGGCGTACAGACTGACACCTACGTTGGCGGGAAATCGGTGAAATCCGATAGCTGGTGTGATCGTGCCTGACATTACCTCGCCGCTTGACCCGCCATTGCGGAGCACCAATGTGCCTACGGTAGTGCTGTTAACGTAGAAACCAATCAACTGGCAAGGGCCAGTGCTGACTGCGCCTGTGGCGGTGATGTTCTTGTATCCACCTACTTCTGCTACTGGCTGGCTCATATACGCTCCTCTTTATGTTGTATCTCGTAGTCCCACAGCTCATCAAGTGTGATGGTTTGCAGGGTCTTGCCCTTGGGCGGTGTCTCGTCTTTTGCCTCTTGTCTATAGGCTACTGCAAGCATTCTAAACGCATCTGCGGGGTGTGAGCACCAATCATGGCGAGGAGTTTGACGAAAAGTTTTCTTATCTTCATCATATTCCCGCTGATATTGCCTTAACGCTTCTAGCCCCTCATCGCATCGGTAGTCAAAATAACAGTTTGGCAAGATCATCCTAACCGCTTGGATGCCGTCTTGTATGCCAATCTCAGGCACTATAGCTAATTTGCTTATGCCGCCAAGGTGCGCTGCCAATTGCTCGACAATTGATTTGCCGCCCGAAGCCAAGGTTTTAGCCCTTGCGTCATGCGGTAGGTAATGGCGGGTGTATCGGTAACCCTTGGCGTTAACCACATTGGCTATTTCCTCAATGCTTGCCCCTGATACGGCGTAATAGTCCATTACCCTAACCTCACCCCTGACAACCTGATACCACCAAATGGCAGTGTCATCCCGATAACCTAAGTCCCATGCGGTGTAAACAGGTGACTCAGGCTCAAAGGGTAACTCTCTAATCCTGCCCTCATCTTGAGCCAAGCGCATTTCTTGCCCATAGAACGCCCCAAGGATAGCCGCATCAAAGCTGCATTCATATTCTTGGTCATACTGATCTTGGCTTAACTGAGACCGAGCCGCCTGTAATTCTGAGTCAGGTAACAGGTTAGAAACCGAGGCGGGAAGTCTTAACAGAAACCAATCCGGCACTACCTGGCTAACCTTGTAGATGTCGTGGAACTGGTTTTTGCCCTTTGGCGTACCACCAAACACCGCCCACCCCATAGTGCTAGACAAAGTAGGTCTCACCACATTACCCCATACGCTTGGCTTGAAATCGCCATATTCATCAAGGTAAACGCCTGCAAATCCCATACCACGCATAGCATCTGCGTTGTCCGAGCCAAACAGCATTATTTTTGCTCCGTTTACCAGCTCCACAGATAGGTCGGATTCGTTTGTGGCTTTGGTTACCGGTGCGGCGTAATGCTTGAGGTAGTCCCATGCCACCCGCTTGGCCTGACTTCTGAATGGTGCAATGTAAGCATATTGCGCCGATCTGTTGCCCTCGGTTATGGCTCGCTTGATTAGGTCGTTGATTGCCGCCACGGTCTTACCGGCTCTACGGTGGGCTACTAAACAAGACCATCGCTCAGTCCTGTTATGGAATGGCATGAATGCCGCCCTTGGGCTGTAGGGCAGTATTACTTCACGCCGCCCCATGTCACCACCATTTCTACCGGCCCCTCATCCTTGCCAGTTATCTCTGTTCTAGCCAACTTGGGTACATGGTATTCAACCACGCTTTGGAATAGCTCAAAGGCTTTGGCGGGGTTGGGTTTGATGTCATGCTCGGGAACGCCCATAGCGACCTCATCAAGCCACTCTGCCAATCTGTGTGCGTTACCATCAACAAACAAAGCAATGGCCTCCCTTGCCTGTTGTGTGGTCTTGTTAGGCACACCCGCAGCTCTTCCCCCTGCTTTCTTTCTACTAGTGACTACTTTAGTTGTTGACATAGTTATTTAGCATTATTTTACTAAAATCTACCTTGTAATTGCAGCCCTATGCTTTGGTCGTAAGGTGACTTTTTGCCATATATGCCAACGCCCATGTTTTTGTTGAGCTGTTGCAAGTATTGCATTTGCAATTCTTTTATTTTTTGGCGTTCAGCATCTTGCCCAGTTGTTGCCCTTGCCTGAAATTGACCCGCACCCACTGGGGCGTTGTAACCAAGGGTAGTTGTGCGTTCAGGCGTGTTTAAACTTTTCAACAAATCAACTTGAGCCATACCATTGCCAACTGGCATTTGGTTGCTTAAAGATACGCTGTTGCCCACACCCATAGGGTCGGCTGTTCTTGCATATTCCAAATTGCCAACTGGCGTGTCTGCTCCTACAGCTCCTTGTATAGCATTAGGATTTTGGTAAGCCCTAACATCTGCATATCCCAAATCATTACCTACACCCAATTGCCCCACACGGTTGCTTTTCATGCGATTTAGCTGATCCATCATGGTTTGGGTGTAAAGCTGTTGGTCTTTCTCCCCTTTGGTGTTTAAATTAACCAAGGCTCTAGCCATTTTTTCTTCATTATCCATGTTGTAGCTCCCTCATTTTGATCAAGCCGTTAAGCATTCTGCTTTTGGTATTGTGCCACTGCTTGCTAAAATCACAATCTTGGTAATGATCAAACTCAGGGATGCCCAACGTGTAATGCGCTATCTTGGCGTTTTTGTTTTCTTGCTCACCAACTAGCACGTTCCACTCTTTCGGTAAGTCACCGATAAGTAAATCGGGCAACCAACCGAATCGGTGAAGCTCTGCACCTGTATGGTCATCCACAAATTCGGGTGTCAATACCTTGTTTCTTGGGTGATTGCAATTCCAAAGTATTAAACTTGACCAATTCTTTCGAGGGTAATCCCGATTCGCCGATTCCATTGGTGTGCCAATATATTTCTTTGGGTGCTTGGTTTGATATTCATGTTTGACCACTTGCACCGCCTTGGTCGGGTCAAACAGTTTGCTCAAGTTGTCTATGTTTGCCAACATCAACATATCGCTGGCATCCAAAAATATTGCTCTACCTGTAAAGTTTGTAAAGTAGGGGACTAAAAACCGCTGATAAGTAAATGCGTTTGTGCCGTCCCGCTGTGTACCAAATAGCGGTGTTATGGCTACTGGCTCGCTGGTGCGCTCAATCAGGCTTTGGCAAAACACATGGTAGCCAACAGCCTCCCTTGGGTCGTAGCCAGCAAATATTCTGATCATTGCAAAGTTAGCCTGTATAGGGTTGAATCAATCAGCGCAGCAATCTCATCCACAATGTTTTGTAGCTCTGTGTCGTTAGGCAAAGCCTTGCGATTTTTGTAGACGTAATCTTTGATGCTAGTCAAATACTTAACAGGGTCTTTAGCGTTATGGAAATTCTCAGGAAAATCCTTAATCTTTTCGTAAGCCCCCATGTAAGTTTCAGCGTAGCTATCAGCCAGCTCAACAATCTCGGGGTAATATTTACCCAAAGCTTTATGCACAGCGTAAGAATCAGTCGCCAAGTGCATGAAATGAGTCACGGTCGAGCTGTGAAACAGCGTGGAAATAAAGTCGGCAACGTCTTTTTTCATATTTACCCTAAAAAAAGCAGGGGTCAAAGCCCCTGCAAAGGTGTCAACTGCACATCTATTGTAAACGTAGGAATGGGTACGTCAACAGGCCAAGCGCCTTGGATGTAAAGTTTTTTTACCGTTGCCATATGCGCTTGTTGCCACATTTCTTGCCGTTCTTCTTTGCTTAACTCTTTGCCTTGATCAATCTCATAATGGCATTTAAGGCACAAAGCCGCTACCAGGTTGTCGTCAGCCTTAACCCCTCGCCCTTTGCCGCCACCCCAATTTGTGTGCGCCGCTTGCACCATATTGCCTGATCCACAGGCTTGGCAGTCAAGTCCCGCCACCAGCTTTAACAGCTTTTTGCTTCTTATGTATTGGTGTTTTTGGAACAATTATTGTCTCCAGTGTGGTAAATCTGTGTTCGTTAGCGCACTCTAACCGCCGTCTGCGTGTGTTTCCTGTTGAAGTTCTCGTTTCTTTTACGATTGTCCAAGTCCCGCATTCGGGACATTTCATTGGTGCGCCTTGTCCTGCATCCTGTTGGTTGCCTCGCGTGTTCGCCAAATCTCTATGTCAAGCCTTGCCGCCTCAATTTCCCACTTTAGCGTTTCTTCTTTTTCAATTGCCGCGGCCAATCCCCTTAACAATTTGGCATAAATGGGGTCTGCATAGGCTTCCCTTTCTTGTGCGTTTGCCGCCTCAAAGCCCATTTCTAGGGCATCCCGCATCAATAAGGCTTTTTGGCTTTTGCGAAATTCCTCAAGGTAAACCCTTTGTGCTTTGGCTTCACCGTAAGCCGATGCTTTGTCTCGGATGGCTTGCGCCGCTTCTTCAGGTTTCACTTTAATACTCCAATCATGCGTAGAGCCGCGTCAGGGCTATCAATCCTTGCCAACGTACTACCGCCCCAATTTTCAAAAAAGTCTTGTTGTAGGGCTGTTAAACGCTGTTTAGCGTTTGTTTTGATCTCTACCAAGAATGTGTGACCCTTGTAGCCAACCAAAAGGTCAACGGGTAAGCTAATAATCCAAACGTAAGCGCCAGCAGCTCGTAAGGCAACCACGATTTGATCTTGGTTTGCATCCACACGTTTAGCGTGTCTCATTCATTCGCTTTCTAAGGTCAACGGCGGCGACTGATCCACGCCGTCTTTCTATGTCTGAGCAAACCTGTGACCACCATATTGATGCTTTGATTTTCCCAAGGTCTTTCACTTTCTTGCGGTATCTCTTCACCCATTCCCGAGCTTCCATTGCCCTCATAGTCTCCAGTAAGTCCAAGCGCTCTTGTGGTGTCAGCAAAGCTAAGTTGATGTGTTTCTTTGTGTTGGTTAAGGAGCTGGTTAGCCTGGTTACGGTCATTCACTTAGGATTCTCCATGCTGTTGCTGCACAAAGTGGGACTTGTCCATTTCCAATGGCTTTAAGTCTGTCCACCCTAGCGGCCACCCCATTAGCCACTCTACCCACGTTTGGTTCAACTGCCCACCATTTTGAGTTGCCAATACTGCTTGTGTAAGACCATTGTGGTGATTTTCTCGCTTTACACGATTCGCTTTGTACTCTGTGCTGAGTGGTGTCGGCCAAGTCGCTTGATTTTTCTTGTGAAACATTGCTCCCAGACCATACCCTTTTGCCCCCACTTTGTAATCGTGAACTACTGGTGTTGGAAATTTCTCTTTTCTCTTTTTCAAGGCTTTTCTGCTGTTGCTCCCACCATCTAATCCTGTCGTGTTGGGCGTGTGGAAGGTCGCCTTTCCATCGGGCGACAATCCAAATCCTGTCCCTCTGATGGTTTGCTCCAATGTCCGCCGCTCCCAGCACTCCCCATCTCGCATTAAACCCCATTGAGGCCAAGTCTCCGAGAACTCTTCCAAGTCCCCTAGAAGTGAGCATTGATGAGTTTTCCACAAACGCATATCTAGGTCGTACTTCGTGAATGATGCGCGCCATTTCTCCCCACATTCCTGATCGCTCTCCATCAATTCCTGCCCCTTTTCCTGCTGCGCTGATGTCTTGACAGGGAAACCCCCCAGATACCACGTCAACAACACCCCGCCAGTCGTGGCCGACAAAGGTGCGTACATCATCCCAAATTGGAAAAGGCGGGAGAAGTCCGTCATTTTGTCGGGCGCACAGTACGCTTGCGGGGTAGGACTCCCATTCAACGGCGCAAACTGTTCTCCATCCAAGGAGGTGACCCCCAAGTATTCCACCACCAGCGCCTGCGAAAAGAGCCAGCTCATTCAACCTCGACCTCGCAGCGCATCAAGTTTGGCTTTTATGTCCGCAGGCATTGGGACTGCTTTTGCACGGTCTTGGGCAATTTTTTCAAGGATATGGATGGTCTTTTTAACTTCAGGTATCTCAGCCCCATCCCAGCGCCTTTGGTTAAGGTAAACAGCGGGTGACGGTATATATGCACCGCCGTCTTTACGCCATTGGTCGGTGGTTTTCATCCATTCAATGTGCTTGATTATTTGGTCAGCACAGCTATCACAATAATACTTTTCCCACCGCTTCAAGCAATCAGACTTGCCGCCCTTGCGTGTACTGATAGGCCATGCAGCCCAAAATTGTTCAAAGTTTGTCATCTCTTTTCCCCTATTGCTCTTTGGTGAATGTTGGAGCAAAGCACAGCCTTACCGTGGTCAAAACCAAAGTTCGCCTGTGCATCGATGTTGCTCTTCGGAGCCATGTCATCGCATCGCACTGCCTCAGACTGTTTCAACCACCGCGCTCTAAGACTAAGCCCACGCTCCCCGATTTGGCTTGCTCGTGTATCGGGGTATCTCAAACGCAACCATCGACGTACCGCATTGCGTTGTACAAAAACAAAAACCCCGCAAGATGCTCTGTGGTCTTGGTTCTTGGCGAGAACAACAGCAAGGCGATTGAACTGAGTCAAAAGACTCGCTTGCTGTCTGTCAAGACCACACAGTACCCTGCGGGGTTCTAAACTCAGTTCATCGCCTAGATGCCACTCTAGACGGTTTAAATTATACATAATTTTTAGCTTGTAAACCACTCAGGGCGCAAATCTCTGAGCTGGCGCATTCGCAGCTCGGGAACTTTTTTCCACAAGCACACTGCCGCCCTAGAAATCCTCAATATCCGAGCAAGCTCACTCTGTGAGCCTGCCAACTGTACTAATTCTTGTTTTGTCATAAGTGGATTGTAAAGCCGAATTAACAAATAAGCGACATTAGGGAAAACACCTACCCATAAAATGTTAATTTAGCTTAACAATGCACCCATGCCCCAGCACATCGCATAGGGTCTTTTAGGAGTAAATATGTTTGAAATAGAAACCTACAAAAAACCTATTGATTGGGCGCAAGTAGCCCTTTGGATCGTATCGGTTGCCGCCATAGTGGTGGTTGCTCTTGACTTATTTGTTTGGAGGGCATCATGCTAGATGACGGCGATGAGGGTGAATTTATTACCTATGTGATATGGGATGAAGTCACTGTTAAATGGTCGTGGTCTGAGCCCGAGGACTACGAAATGGACGGCTACTTTGACATTTTTGTTTTTAAAGATGGCCTAGACATTACCTATGACATATCCAAGCTGCATTACAAATGGATTGAAGCAGAGGTAAAAAAATACGCAGGCTACGAGCCGCCAAGCCATAAACGTGTCGCATCTGTTATCAACGGTTTAGCTAACAACAGCTTTTAAGGAATTACATGAAATACGCCCTTTTACTCTTGGCGCTAGTTGGTTGCGCCAGCGAACCTAAGTTAACCGAACAACAGCTCATCATGGATAAACAAATTCAATCGATGGGTCGGAGTGAAGTTATTGACGCTATCAAGCAATGCGAGACCTCGGGGCTTCGTGCCATTACCGTGTTTGGCAAACGCAAGATTAACGGCTTTACCGCAGAGACCATCGTAGATGTGACCTGTGGCCCTAAATTTCACTAAGGAAAATCATGGAAACACCAATCGGCCCCAAAATTGCCGCAGCCTTTGTCAAAGCACAAAGAGCCTTTGGCCCAGCTCTTAAAACCTCTACAAACCCGCATTTCAAATCTAAATACGCCGACCTATCTAATTGCGTAGAGGCCGTCATAGAGGCGTTAAATGCCAATGGCATCGGTCTTATGCAACGCACCTATGAGTCCAAAGACGGCGTAATGGTGGAGACCGTATTTGTGCATGAATCGGGCGAGGTGATGGAATGCGGACTTTTGCACGTTCCCGCTGGCAAGCAAGACCCACAGGGTTATGGCTCGGCTTTGACGTATGCCAGGCGTTACAGCTTGTTGGCAGCAACCGGTTTAGCGCCCGAGGATGATGATGGCAACAGCGCCAGCCGCCGCACCGAGATCAAGTCCACGGTTAACGAAAACCAAATTGCTGATCTACTGGCGGCAATGGATGAAGTCACCACCATCAAAGAGCTTCAGCAAGCCTACAAAGACGCATACAAGGCGACAAATGGCGAGCAAGCATGGCAGACCAAGGTCATCACCAAAAAAGACGCTAAAAAGGCGCAATTGGAAGCCACATTATCTAAGGAGTTAACTAAATGAACGCATTTCCAAACCCGCATAGGACAGACTTGACAGGCATGACCTTGCGAGATTATTTTGCCGCCAAAGCAATGCACGGTTTGATCTCAATAAATGATTTGGATTTGACCCATGAAGATTACGCACGATTGGCATATTTATTAGCAGAAGCAATGCTCAAAGAAAGGGGCGAATAATGGAACAACGTACCGAGGAATGGTTTGCCGCTAGGTGTGGCAAAGTCACCGCAAGCCGTGTGGCTGACATCATCGCCAAAACCAAAACAGGGGCAAGCGCCAGCCGTGAGAATTACCTTGCTCAATTGGTTTGCGAGCGATTGACGGGGCAGCCAGCCGAGTCCTATAGCAATGCAGCTATGGCCTGGGGAACGGATACCGAGCCGTTTGCCCGAGCCGCTTATGAGGCAAGGATGGACATCTTGGTCACCGAGGTGGGGTTTCTTACTCACCCTTGGATCACCATGTCGGGTGCGTCACCGGACGGCTTGGCCTCTGAGGGCATGGTGGAAATTAAATGCCCCAATACCGCAACCCATTTGCAAACCCTGTTAGACCGCAAAGTCCCCGAAAAATACATTACGCAAATGATGTGGCAAATGGCCTGCGCCGACCGCCCTTGGTGCGATTTTGTAAGTTTCGATCCTCGGTTGCCCGAGAAACATCAACTATTCATTAGGCGCATCAACTATGACCCCGAAATGGTTAATTTGCTTGAGAATTCAGTCATCCAGTTCTTGGGTGATGTAGACCTAAAAATCCAACAATTAGAAAGCCTCCCATGAAGAAATACAAAAACATCGTTGTTATTACCGGCACATACATTAACCAAGATGGTCAAGAAAAAAAACGCTACCAAA
>Ga0304730_1000979_pt1 | contig 22851 bp, 22 predicted proteins | sample M_130628_MF_Meta_FD_190474 | JGI IMG/M metagenome (GOLD analysis project Ga0304730, IMG submission 190474) | Freshwater microbial communities from Lake Montjoie, Canada to study carbon cycling - M_130628_MF_MetaG (v2) (version 2) | ecosystem: Environmental > Aquatic > Freshwater > Lake | place...
CGCGCAGCTGGTGCGGTAGTTATGGAAGTTCGTAACCAATTCAAACTACACCCAGGAATTATGAAGGGTACTGAAAAGCCTGAGTACGGTCGCGTAGTTGATATTTGTACTCGCGATTCACTGCGTGAACTTGTAACACCTGGCTTACTTGCTGTTATGGCACCAATCGCAGTTGGTTTCGGTCTCGGCGTTGGTGCACTTGGTGCTTACTTAGCTGGCGCAATTGGTACCGGAACGCTGATGGCGGTTTTCTTATCTAACTCAGGTGGAGCTTGGGACAACGCTAAGAAGATGGTTGAAGATGGAAATTACGGCGGTAAAGGCTCTGATGCACACACCGCAACCATCGTTGGTGACACCGTTGGCGATCCATTCAAAGACACAGCAGGCCCTGCAATTAACCCACTAATCAAAGTTATGAACTTGGTTGGTCTGTTAATTACACCAGCAATTGTTGGAATGGCACTTGGTGGTCGCGAAAGCACCAGCACTTTGATTGGTATTGTCGCGGCGTTAGTAATCGTTGCAGCTCTAGTTCGTAATCGTCGTCAATCGACTTCGATTATTTACTAATACCAATTCGGCTAACTTCAGCTTTTCCCCAGAGCTAACTTAGGAAATTAATGGCGCGTGTATTAAAGAAGCTAGTGATTGTTGAATCACCAGCTAAAGCACGCAAAATTGGCGGCTACCTCGGCGATGATTACATCGTCGAGGCTAGCGTCGGTCATATTCGCGATCTACCGCAGCGCGCAGCTGATATCCCTAAGGAATACAAAAAGATTGCCTGGGCCAAAGAGGGCGTAAATATTGAAGAAGATTTCGCACCTCTTTATGTAATCAACCCAGATAAGAAAGCCAAAGTAGCTGAGCTTAAGGCGTTGATGAAAGATGCCGAAGAGCTAATTCTGGCAACTGATGAAGACCGTGAGGGCGAAGCGATTGCCTGGCACTTAGTTGAGGTGCTCGAGCCAAAGATTCCAATTAAGCGCATGGTTTTCAATGAAATTACTAAAGAGGCAATTCAAAGCGCAGTAGAAAATACGCGCGATCTTGATTATGACTTAATTGATGCTCAAGAAACCCGCCGAGTACTAGATCGACTATTTGGTTATCGCTTATCTCCGGTGCTCTGGAAAAAAGTAATGCCACGTATTTCTGCTGGTCGCGTGCAATCTGTGGCGACTCGATTAATTGTAGAAAAAGAACGCGAACGTATGGCGTTTATTTCTTCGGCTTGGTGGGATCTAACCGCTAAGTGCGAATTAGGCTTTAACGCACGCCTGCTTAGCGTTGATGGCAAGCGCGTTGCAACAACTGCAGACTTTGGTGCAGATGGAGCAGTAAAAGAGAAATCACTTGCCAACATTTTATTACTCGATGAAGTAGCAGCTAGATCATTAGTTTCAGCCCTTAAAGCAGCGCCTTTAGTAGTTAAGTCAATGGAGGAATCTCCTCGAACTGAGCGACCAAAGCCGCCATTTACAACTTCAACAATGCAGCAAGATGCCGGTAGCCGATTAGGTTGGGGAGCGCAGATCACTATGCGCATCGCGCAACGTTTATATGAAAATGGCTACATCACATACATGCGTACCGACTCCGTAAATCTTTCGGCGCAAGCAATCACTGCAGCGCGCGAATCAGCTAAAGCACTTTATGGGGCCGATCATGTTGCTGATTCACCACGTGTTTATGTTGGAAAAACGAAGAATGCCCAAGAAGCACACGAAGCAATTCGCCCAGCTGGAGAAAGTTTTAAAACTCCTGGTGAATTAGCACCAGAGCTTTCACGCGATGAGTTTGCGTTGTATGACCTAATTTGGAAACGCACAGTTGCTTCACAAATGGCTGATGCTAAAAAGATGCAGATGCGCGTTGACTTCGATGCGAAAACTAGCGACAGTCGTGAAACTATTTTTCGTGCTAATGGCTCAGTAATCACTTTCCCAGGATTCTTAGCAGCCTACGACGATTTAGTTGATGAAAAAGAGGGCGAAGAATCAGAAGATAAGCGCTTGCCGGCTATGAACATTGGGCAAAGTGTAAAAGTAGAGGAATACAGTTGCGAAGGGCACGAAACAAAGCCACCTGCTCGCTACACCGAACCAACGTTAGTTAAAAAGCTAGAAGAACTAGGCATTGGTCGTCCTTCAACATTTGCCTCAATTATTGCAACAATTCAAGATCGCGGTTATGTATCAAAGCGCGGACGAGCTTTAGTGCCTACTTTCTTAGCTTTTTCAGTTACCGGTTTGCTCGAAACCCATTTTACGAAATTAGTTGATTATGAATTCACCGCAAGTATGGAAGAAGACCTCGACAAGATCGCAGGCGGTCAGGCAAAGCGGGTTGATTGGTTACGTGATTTCTTCTATGGTCACGATGGCGAACCTGGCTTAAATGAACTATCAGCTGACTTAGGAGCTATCGATGCGCGCGAAGTTAACACCATGCGCCTCTCACCTGAAATTGAAATTCGAGTTGGTCGATATGGTGCTTACTTACAAGAAGGCGAAGGTGAAACGCGCAAGTTAGCTAACGTTCCTGAATCACTAGCGCCAGATGAGTTAACTTTGGCAAAAGCAATCGAACTACTTGCCGCACCTTCGGGTGAACGTGATTTAGGTATTGATCCAGTTACTAATTTTCCGATTATTGCCAAGAGTGGTCGCTTTGGTCCATATGTAACTGAAGTTTTCCCGGTCGAACCAGTAGTTGAAGGCGTCAAGAAGAAGCGCAAAAAAGCTGATGATCCGAAACCAAAAACAGCTTCATTGCTTTCTACCATGACTCTTGACACCATCACTTACGAAGATGCGTTACAACTTTTATCACTGCCGCGCACACTTGGAACAAATGCCGCTGGCGATGAAATTACCGTCCAGAATGGTCGCTATGGTGCTTACTTAAAAGCGGGCGCTGATTCGCGCACGCTAACTTCCGAAGATCAATTATTCTCAATAACACTCGATGAAGCGTTAGAGATTTATTCCAAGCCAAAGGAACGCCGTCGCGGAGTTGCTAAACCACCGCTAAAGGAATTGGGTATAGATCCAACTACTCAGAAACCTTTAATTATTAAAGATGGCCGCTTTGGAATGTACGTAACAGATGGCGAAACCAATGCGACCCTGCGTCGTGGTGACACAGTTGAAGCGATGACGATTGAACGCGGACTTGAGTTATTAGCTGGCCGTCGAGCCTGGGAAGCTGAGAATGGCGGAGCCGCACGCCCTAAGAAGAGTCGCAAAAAAGCCGCTAAAGCTGCGCCAACTTTGACGAAAAAAACCGTTAAAAAAGCAGCGACCAAGCGAGTTACTAAAAAAGCTGCTACTGGGAAAGCAAAAACGAACCCCACTACGATTGAGCCGTGAGCAATACTCTTCCAAGACCGGCGGCGCCGGCGCCAGATGAGACTCGAAGTGTTTTAGCGATCCCTGCGTTTCGCCGATTATGGCAAGCGATGGCATTTGGATCACTTGGCGATTGGCTTGGATTACTTGCTACAACCGCACTCGCTCAACAGTTATCAGGCGGAAGTTATGCAAAGGCAAACTTCGCAATTGCTGGCGTCTTTATTGCCCGTCTATTGCCCGCAGTATTTCTAGGACCAATTGCCGGCGTGATCGCTGATCGACTTGATCGACGAATGCTTATGGTCGTGGCTGATGTGATTCGCTTTGCGCTTTATATTTCTATTCCAATTGTTAACAATTATTTCTGGCTCTACACCGCAACTATCTTGGTGGAATGTGTTTCACTTTTCTGGTCGCCAGCCAAAGATGCCAGCGTTCCAAATTTGGTTCCGAAAGAAAAGCTTGAAAGTGCAAACCAAGTTTCACTCTTTGCCGCTTATGGTACTGCGCCAATTGCAGCTGGCCTCTTCGCGATCTTGGCGCTATTTAGTAGCGCGATTGCCTCAGCTTTCCCAAGTTTTAAAGGGACTTCAATTGACATTGCGCTATATATAAATGCCTTAAGTTTTGCTTTTAGCGCATGGACAATTTTTCATCTTCATGAGATTCCTAAACGAAGCCAAGCTGGAAAGAAAGCTGACTCTAGTGTTGGTAAATCACTTATCGAAGGCTACAAGGCTGTTAGCAGCTCAAAAATAATTCGTGGCCTAATTGTTGGAATGATCGGCGCCTTTATTGCTGCAGGCGCAGTCATTGGACTAGCGCGAACATTTGTAGGCGACTTAGGTGGCGGAGATGCCGGCTATGGCGTGCTCTTTGGCTCTGTATTTACTGGTCTAGCTATCGGAATCGCCTTTGGTCCAAAAATATTTGCGCAATTTTCCCGTCGCCGATTATTTGGTGCTTCGTTAACCATCGCAGGAACTTTCCTAGTTTTACTTGCTGCTATCCCAAACTTCACCCTTGCTGTTTTTATCGTAATTATTTTGGGTGCATTCTCTGGCGTTTGCTGGGTAACGGGTTTTACAATGCTCGGACTTGAAGTTCACGACGATGTTCGTGGTCGCACATTTGCATTTATGCAGTCAATTATTCGGGTCACCTTGGTAGCCGTTCTCGCAATTTCACCAATCATTGCCGCATATATTGGTGAATACCGAATTAGAGTTATCAATACTGAGGTCGCCTATAACGGTGCGGCAATTACTCTGTTATTTGCTGGCTTGTTCGCAATCTTGATTGGCGCAGTTTCCTATCATCAGATGAAGGATCGCCCAAACGTTTCAATTTGGAGTGATATCGCAAATGCGATTAAAGGCGAACTTGGTTCAATCACTGGCGCTCAAACCAAAGGTGTATTCATTGCCTTTGAAGGTGGCGAAGGCAGCGGCAAATCAACTCAAAGTAAATTGCTAAAGAAGTGGTTGGAAGAAGAAGGCGAAGAAGTACTTCTTAGTCGCGAACCTGGCGGCACTGAAATGGGTAAAGATTTGCGCCGTATATTGCTTGATCATTCCACCGGTGATATTTCTCCACGTGCTGAAGCTCTTCTATACGCAGCAGATCGTGCGCATCATGTCTTTTCGAAGATTCGCCCTGCGCTAGATCGTGGTGAAGTTGTGATAACCGATCGATACTTTGATTCCTCAATTGCTTATCAAGGTGCTGGTCGAGTATTGGTATCAGGTGAAGTGGCGCGTATTTCGCGTTGGGCCACTGAGTCACTCTTTCCAACGCTAACTATTTTAATTGATCAACCAGCAGAAATTGGGCTAGGTCGGTTAAAGAGTAAAGATCGCCTAGAAATCGAACCAATTGATTTCCACGAAAGAATTCGTCAAGAGTATTTACAGCTAACGCTTCTTGATCCAGAGCGATATTTAGTTGTCGATGGACGTCAAACTATTGAAGAGATTCATCACGAAATTATTGCTCGAGTTGGTGAAATTCCTGGACTCCGTCGCAATATCCGCGACGCGCAAGGAAACCGCATTCTGAAACCAATTCGTCGCGCTGCCACTACGGCTCGAAATACTGCGCGCAAAACAGTAAAGAAGAAGTAGCGATGTCGGTTTACGATCACTTAGTTGGTCAAGCCCATTTGATAAAAATTCTCGAAGGCGCTGTTTCTGCTGCGCGCAGCGGTGAAGAATCACAAGAGATGACGCATGCTTGGTTATTTACTGGTCCGCCTGGAAGTGGTCGATCATCTGCCGCAGTCGCTTTCGCATGTGCGTTGATTTGTAGCAATGATGGGTGTGGAACCTGTGTTAATTGCCGTGCAGCTAAAGCGGGCACCCACGCTGATGTCGAAGTTATTCGCACTGAAGGTTTATCAATCAAGATTGAAGAAATTCGTGAGCTATTAACTCGCGTGGCATGGTCGCCAGCGATGGGTGGTTGGCGAGTGGTTGTTATGGAAGACGCTGACCGCCTGACTGAATCAGCAGCCAACGCACTACTTAAAGCCATTGAAGAGCCTGGAAATCGCACAGTTTGGCTGTTATGTGCTCCGACTCTGCACGATGTTTTACCAACTATTCGATCAAGATGCCGGCATCTGCAGTTAGTAACACCTACCGCCAAAGATGTTGCGGAAGTTTTAGTCAATCGTGAAGGTGTTTCACCAGCAATGGCAGATTATGCTGCCCGTGCATCGCAAGGACATATCGGCCGTGCCAGATATCTAGCTAGTGACGAAACCATTCGTAATCGTCGAAATACAATTATTAAATTACCCATGCAGATTAACGATGTAGCTTCTGCGTTTAAGGCTGCTGAAACACTTTTGAATTTAGCTACCGAGGAGGCTGAAACAGCGGCCAGTGCTCGTGATGAAAAAGAGAGTACTGAACTAGCTGAAGCTTGGGGTAAAGGCGCAACTGGGCGAGGTATGGCAACCGGTGGTTCTAAGGCAATTAAGGATCTTGAGAAAGAACAGAAATCACGAACTACTCGAATGATTCGAGATTCCATCGATGGAGCACTGGTTGATATTGCAACTTTGTATCGCGATGTAATGTTTATTCAATCTGGAACTCAAGGTGCTTTAATTAATCAAGAATTTGTTTCAGATATTTCAAAGCTGGCTGAGCGAATTCCGCCAGCTAAAACAGTTTCAAAGATAGATGCGATCATGTTGGCTCGAACCAGCTTGAGTCATAATGCAGCTCCACTGCTAACGCTTGAGGCGCTTATGTGCCAATTAGCTCAAGCATGATTCAAAAAAAGCTCGCAGTATTACTTGCTTCAGTTTTACTATTAACTGGCTGCACGGCAGCAAAGCCCGAACCACTTTCCTCGCTTGCTAAATATGAATCGCAAAAACTTAAGTGGCGTGATTGCTATGGAAATTACCAATGTTCAAATTTATTGGTCCCGATCGATTATGCCGATTTATCGGTTGGCGCTTTCTCTTTAGCTCTATTGCGATATCAAGCGCTAGATCAAAATCGGCGAATTGGTTCCTTAGTCGTAAACCCAGGTGGCCCAGGCGCATCAGGGGTTGATTACGCCTATAACGCTGAGTCAATAGTTAGTCCAGAGATTCTGGAACGTTTCGATATTGTCGGCTTTGACCCACGTGGGGTAGGCGATAGCGCCCCTATTAAATGCTTAAATGATGCGGAAACTGATGCCAGTTTTGCGGCGGACTCAAAACCCGATGATGAAACTGATTTTGCTCAACTAATTGGTGATGCGCGTGATTATTTTGCAAAGTGTGCTGAGAAAACCGAGCATCTAACTGAATACAGTACTTTAAATAGTGCGCGTGATTTAGAGATACTGCGCGCAGTTCTGGGCGACTCAAAATTAAATTTCTTAGGAAAGTCTTATGGAACTTACTTAGGAACTTTATTTGCACAACTGTTTCCGGATAGCGTAGGTCGATTTGTTTTAGATGGTGCAGTTGATCCAAACGCCCGTAATCATGAAGCCATACTTGGCCAAGCAATTGGTTTCGAATCGGCTCTCGACTCATTTATAAGTAATTGTTTTAAAATTAACTCTTGTGCTTTGACTGGCGATTTGAAAAAGTCTCGAACTCAAATTATGAAATTGTTAGCTAAGACTTCAATTGCGCCACTAAAAAGTAAATCCGGTCGTGAAGTTACTGAAAGTTTAGTACTAGTTGGTATTGCATCAGCCTTATATGACAGCGAATCAGGTTGGCCAGTTTTACGTGATGCATTTAAGGAAGCAACTTTGGGTTACGGTGATAGTTTTCTAATTTTGGCAGATCAATACGCTGGTCGCCAAGAGAATGGAAGATATCTAAGCAATGAAAACGATGCGCTACAAGTAATAGATTGCCTTGATCAACATGAAGAAGAAACAATTTCCACATTCAAAAAAGGAGCGGCTGAGTTCTCGAGGAAGGCACCGATATTTGGACCGTATCTGGCATATGCCGGGTTAGCCTGCCGTTACTTGCCAAACCTAAATAGCGTGGAACAAATTGAAATCAAGAACTTGAAGACAAAACCAATTTTGATTGTTGGAACCACAAGAGATCCAGCAACTCCTTATAAATGGGCACAATCGCTTTCGAAAATCTTCGCCGGCTCTTTCTTAATTACCCTCGATGGCGATGGCCACACGGGTCATGGACGTGGCTCAACTTGTGTTGATTCCGCCGTAGATCGCTTCTTGTTAACTGGAACCGCGCCTAAATCAGAGCTTTTCTGCGCTAAATAGTCAGACTTAGCACTCACCTACCATCCAGATAATTCTCAGGAAAACCGAGTTAAGTTACCTCATGAAGCCAATGTCAATACGCAAGTTCAGTTCTGCTGGCACGGATTGGGCGGCGCTACTAACTGGATTGGGTTTAGGACTAACGGTTGCTATTGAACTAACTGCTTTGCGCAGTTCGGATATTTCTTCCCTTTATTCGATCATTCAAACAATTTCCCGTTTTGCTGCTCTGGTAGGAACTTACTTCGCGCTCCTCGGAATCTTGTTGGTATCACGCATTCCTTGGGTTGAACGCGGAGTAGGACATGATCGATTAATTACTTGGCATCGCAAACTTGGCCCATGGTCACTTTATTTAATTGGATTACATGTACTTTTAATTACCGTTGGATACGCTGGACAATTCCAGGAAAAATTAATTAGTGAATTCATAAACATCTTGACCACCTTTAATTGGATGTGGGCTGCGCTAGCTGGATTTATTTTTATGATTACTGCTGGCATAACTTCATATAAAAAAGCACGTGCCAAATTAAGTTACGAAACTTGGTGGATTATTCACGTTTCGACTTACTCCGCCATCGCACTCTCGTTTATGCATCAAATTTTAAACGGCCCAATGTTCATAGCTCACCCATTAAATAAAACTTTCTGGATATTCCTATACGGTGCGATGGTATTCAGTATTGTTTATTGGCGAATTGCTATTCCAACCTTTAGATCATTCCGCCATAGTTTGAAAGTTGAGAAAATTGTGGTTGAAGGTCCAAATATGGTCTCCGTGATCATGCGCGGCAACAACCTTGATAAATTAGGTGCTCAAGGTGGACAATTTTTCGGTTGGCGCTTCATGTCAAAAGGCCATGCTTTAATTTCACACCCATATTCACTTTCAGCTGCACCAACAGCTCATTACTTACGGATTACCGTAAAAGATTTAGGTGATCATTCAAAATCACTTGCTGACTTAAAACCCGGCACTCGAGTATTTCTTGAAGGCCCCTATGGTGCCTTTACGGCAGGTCGTGCATCACGCAAACATGTAGTTCTAGTTGGCGGAGGTGTTGGTATCACGCCTATCCGGGCGCTAATGGAAGAGTTCCGTGCCGGAGTTCAGTTGGATGTTATTTTTAGAGCGTCTAAGTCAGAAGATTTAGTTTTGCGTGAAGAAATGGACTATTTAGCTGCGCAATCTCAAGGCAGCATACGAATTCATTATTTGGTGGGTTCTCGGAAGATTTACCCTATGGATGCCAAGTCCCTCAAAGCGCTGGTACCGAGGTTTGCCGACGCCGATATTTATATTTGCGGTCCCGGGCCATTAGTTGAAGCAGTTCGCAAAGCAGCTAAAGATTTAGGTGTGCCAAAAAATCGTTTCCATGATGAAGCATTTGCTTTCCATTCCGAATAAAAGAGCCGAGGTTTAATATGAAACGCTTTCTACTAATTGCAGCTGGCACTGTCGGGGGTTTAGGCGCAGTGCTTTCAATTACACCACCTCAACTTGGTGCAACTTCAGCCGGCCTTGGGTTAGATATGGGAACGTTGCCAACTCCAAGTAACACAACACAGGCACCAGTTTCAACTCCAAGCGCTGCTAACTCAACTACGGCAGCAGTTCCGACTCAGAGTGCAACAAAGAGTGCTAAGCCAACCAAATCGGCAACAACTGTTCCAACTGTTTCCGCCACACCTGTTCAAACACAAAGCACTTCGCCCGCGCCTACGCCAACTCCTACGCCAACTCATACTCAAACACCAACACCAACTCCTACGCCAACTCATACTCAAACACCAACACCAACTCCTACGCCAACTCATACTCAAACACCAACACCAACTCCTACGCCAACTCATACTCAAACACCAACACCAACTCCTACGCCAACTCATACTCAAACACCAACACCAACTCCTACACCAACTAAAACTGCGACACCTACCCCTACCGTTAAATCTACAAGTGGCATTTTCACTGGTCCGGTTGTGAATGTTAACTATGGCAATGTGCAAGTTGAGATCACTGTTTTAAATGGAAAAATCACTGATGCGCGTGCCTTACAAGCGCCTTCTGGACGTAATGATCGTTATACCAATTACGCACTTCCACTTTTGAAACAACAAACTTTGGCAGCTCAATCTACAAATATCCAAGGCGCTTCGGGTGCCAGTTATACAACTTACGGTTGGCGTAAATCACTGCAGGGCGCAATGGCTAAAGCTGGTCTCTAAAATCTAATGCGCACGCAACATGAAATTGAAGTTTGGGGGACAGTCGTATTTATCGACGTTACTAGTAGCGTTGATATGGAACCCGCGATTGCCCAGGTAATTCAATATGTTCGCCAAGTCGATGAAATCTTTTCTACTTATCAAGAAAACTCAATAATTTCGCGATTACGCAGAGGCGAGGTTGAAATTGGTAACTGTTCACCAGAAGTTATTGAAGTCTGGAACTTATGTGCTTTTGTGAAAGAACTTACCCAAGGAGCATTTGATCCATGGGCAATAAAAGGTGGCTTTGATCCTTCTGGACTCGTAAAGGGCTGGGCCGCTGATAAATGTGCTGAGATTTTGTTAGAAGCAGGCGCTGAACACGTTCAAGTTAATGCAGCTGGTGACTTATCTCTTCGCGGTGGATTCACGCCCGGGCAACCGTGGTCTATCGGGGTAGTTAACCCAGATAATCGATTAGAAATACTGCAGACTTTTGAAATCACAGATGGAGCGATTGCAACTAGCGGTACTTATGAGCGCGGAGCACATATCAGTGATCCGCACACTGGCATGATCGCAATTGGTGCTAAATCAGCCACAGTTATTGGTCCAAATGGCGCAATTGCTGATGCGTTAGCGACGGCTCTTATGGTTGCTGGTCGAGATGGTGGAATTTGGTTCACAACTCCAGAGTTATCAAGTTACTCAGCTTGGGTGATTGATCGCCACGAGAACGTCGCTTGGAGCATTGGGCCAGTCACCGCATAATTAGCTCATGGTTGAAACTACAGGTGGATTTACTAGCGTGGGTCTGCAGTTAGAAGCGGACACATTGTTGTTGCCATCTCTATCGCAAAGCGAAGCAATTGAAATTGGCGAGATCGCCCATCAACTCGGACGTGATCGCGATTTAGCTATCACAATTGAAGTGCAATTAGGCAATTGGCCGGTATTTCATTTAGCACTCCCTGGTACAAAACCTGAAAATGATAATTGGATTGCTCGCAAAGCCCGAGTAGTTCATGTAACTGGAAATTCAACAATGCGCGAACGCGTCTTTGCTGAAGAAAATGGTTTTGATTGGTATTTAAAGAATGAATTATCTGAGGAATTACATGCCGTTCATGGCGGTGGATTGCCTCTTAATGTGAACGGATTAGGATTAGCAGGAGTATTACTCATTAGTGGTTTGCCTCAAGTTCAAGATCATTTACTTGGAGTTGAAGTAATTGCCGAGTTCTTAGCGCGAAAAGGTGAGCAGCAGTGAGCATTTGGGTTTGTGGCGAAGTCTTAATTGACCTTTTGCCAGTTGGCTCTGAGCGAATAGCAATTGTTGGCGGTGGCCCAGCAAATACCGCTAAAGCACTTTCTCGCTTAGGTCATGAAGTTCAATTCATAGATGGCATTTCTACCGATGCTTACGGAAAATCAGCCCGCGCAGAATTAATCCGCGATGGGGTTGGCTTAGATTTGGCACTGACGAGTGATCTGCCAACTTGCACAGCAACTGTTTCATTAAGTAGCGATGGTTCTGCTACTTATGAGTTTCTAATTAATGGAACTGCCACGTTTGCTTTTGATAACTCATGGTTACCAGACCCAGAAAAATACAAACCAGAAGTTTTACAGATCGGAACTTTGGTTACGATTATCGAACCTGGCGCTTCTGTGCTTTATGACTGGGCGGTAAAAGTTGGTGAGTTTGCGCCAATTGTCTTTGATCCAAATATTCGTCCAAGTGTGATGCCAAATCTTATTAAATATCGCGATGAAGTCGAAAAGTGGATAAAGATTAGTAGCGTTGTAAAATTCAGTGAAGACGATATAGCCGTCCTGTATCCGAATGAAGATCCTATTGGCGTTGCCAAAATATGTTTGGAAAAAGGCGTGCAGTTAGTCGTGATTACAAGAGGCGCTAATGGCTTGGTCGGAGTCACTACTGATGGCGTAGTTGAAGCTCCGGGCATAAAAGTTGCAGTTGTAGATACCGTTGGTGCTGGCGATACAGTCGGGGCAATAATCGTCGAGGCTGTTAATCAGATTGGTATTTTGAACTTAACGGGTTCGAAATTGCGTGAAGTTCTACATCGAGCTGCAATCGCAGCTGCGATTACTTGTTCTCGTGCCGGAGCTCAACCACCTCGCGCATTCGAACTAAATGAAGCACTCGAGCGGAACTAAAATGCAATTCATTGACGATGCTGAATTCCAAATAAATATTGATTTAGACCAAGGCGCAAGAATTGCCTCCCTAATTTGGCGAGACATGCAGTTCACGCTTCCTTTTCGTGGCACCCCCGTAAATTATGGCTGGTATGGCATGGGGCCTTGGGCTGGCCGCGTACGCGACGGCTTAATTACTGGTGCTAATGGCCAAGAGCACCAACTGCCACAAATCTTTGATCCGCCAAATGCGCTACACGGTTTTGGCTTTACTTCATCTTGGCAAGAAATCGGCCCAGGACGTTCGTTACTACATTTACCAGCACCTTATGGTGGCGCAACCATAGAACAAACAATTGAAGTCTTAGACGATGCGATTCGCTGGTCACTCGAATACGAACCAGGAGATTGCGATCTACCTGCTTGGTTAGGTTTACATCCATGGTTTGCGCGCGACTTAGATCGTGGCGGAAGTGCGGTAATTGATTTCTCAGCAAATCAAATGCTGCAGCGTGGTTCAGATGGACTACCAACTGGCGAATTAATCAGACCGACACCTGAACCTTGGGACGATGCTTTCACAGGAATTATTGGCACACCTGCAATCATTTGGGAAGATGTAGCGCGTATCGATATTGAATGTGACGCACCTTGGTGGGTGGTTTATAGCGAAGATACTGAAGGCGTTTGTATCGAACCACAAACTGCGCCACCTGATGCGGCTAATTTAGGAATTACCGGGGAGCATTACATCGAAGCGCTATTTGTTTTCACCGAAGAATAAAACAGAATAGGAATATCAATTGATCAACCGTAATAATCTGGCCAAATTAACTGCGCACGAAGAAGATCGCTTTTTAAAGCTGCATCCAAAAAGTGGCGAACTTTTTGAGAAAGCAAAGCTTTCAATGCCCAGCGGAGTTCCCATGTCTTGGATGGCTAAATGGCCTGGTGCTTATCCAGTCTTTATTGACCAAGCAAAGGGAGCGCGATTTACCGATGTTGATGGAAATTCCTATATTGATTTTTGTTTAGGTGACACCGGTTCAATGACTGGCCATTCACCAGATGCAACAGTCGCCGCTATTCGTGAACAAGCAGGCAAAGGTATTACTGCCATGTTGCCAACTGCTGATGCCGCAATTGTTTCAGCTGAGTTAGCTAACCGATTCGGTCTCCCGCTCTGGCAATTTACGGTCTCTGCCACAGACGCTAATCGCCATGTAATCCGCTATTCCCGCCTACTTACTGGCCGTTCAAAAATTGTGGTTATAGATCGCTGTTATCACGGTTCAGTAGATGAAACTTTTGCCACCTTAGATTCAACTGGAAATACCGTAGCTCGTGAAGGAAATATCGGTGCTCCAGTGGCGCTTGATCAAACTACGCGCGTAGTTGAATTCAACGATATAGCTGGCATGGAAAAAGCATTGGCCAATGGCGACGTAGCTGCGATTTTAATGGAACCCGCCATGACAAATGTTGGAATTGTGTTGCCGCAAGCAGGCTATTTAGAAGCGGTGCAGGAGCTAGCAAAGAAATACGGCACCATTTTAATTATCGATGAAACTCACACAATCTCAGTTGGCCCAGGTGGAATGACTGCAGACCGCGGATTAAAACCTGATTTTCTAACTATCGGAAAAGCAATTGGTGGCGGAATTCCAACTGGCACATTCGGCATGACTCAAGAAATTGCCGATTCAATCAAGAAGATGGTTGAGCTAGAAATTATTGATACTGGTGGAATCGGTGGAACGCTTGCGGGTAATGCTCTTTCACTAGCTGCAATGCGAGCAACTCTTACAAATGTCTTAACAAAAGAGAACTTTGATCGCATGATTGATCTTGGTACTCGTTGGTCAGATGGCGTAGATGCTGCGATTAATGAATTTGATTTGCCATGGAGCTGTAATCGTTTAGGCGCACGCGGTGAATACATTTTTGGCAAAGTTGCACCTATTACTGGCGCCGATGCTAATAATGCTGGGGACTTTGAGTTAGAGCAATACCTTCATTTGCGAATGTTAAATGATGGCTTCTTAATCACACCGTTTCACAATATGGCTTTAATGTGTCCTGATACCACTAACGCTGATGTTGACGCTCATACTGTGGCATTTCGTAAGATGTGCGCTGATTTAGTTGAAGCCTAGTTTCTTATAAAGAATTAGCGCTGAATGATTATCAGCATCGACATAGAGCATTGATTCTTTAATGTCTTTACCTTGGAAATAACGTAGAGCAGTAAGCATTAAAGCCTTGCCCAACCCGTTGCTATGCGCAGCAGGGTTTACGCCAATTACATAAATTTCCCCAATTGCGCCTTCATTTACTCGGTCGTTATGGATTTTTGTCCAACAGAAACCAATGATTTTTCCACTTTCTCGAGCTAAAAAGAAGCCATCTGCGTCAAACCAACTTTCGTCCATACGATTGGTTAAGTCCTGCATAACCCAATCACCTTGGTCAGGGTGAACGATGAAAATCTCGTTATTTAGCGCTAACCATTCATCGGCATCGGCCGGCTTAAATGTCGTGACTTCAGCCGAAGTATGCGGCTCTGGTAAATCAGCGGCAATCGTGAGATGTAATTTTAGAATCGTGCGCACAATTAAATCCGCTCAGATACTTGGGCATCTTTCATGGCGCTTGTTACCGTAAAGCGGTATCCAACATTTCGAACGGTTCCGATAATTGCCTCGTGCTCTGGCCCAAGTTTGGATCGAAGACGTCTGATATGCACATCAACTGTACGAGTACCACCAAAATAGTCGTATCCCCAAATTTCCTGCAGTAATTGAGCTCGAGTAAATACCCGACCTGGATGCTGAGCTAAAAACTTCAAAAGTTCAAATTCCTTAAACGTTAAATCCAACGCGCGGCCTTTTATGCGCGCGGTATAACTATTTTCATCGATCGAAACTTCACCAGTTCTAATCTCGCCTGATGCAGGATCATTTTCAGCAAGGTGTGCTGCGAATTCACCAATTGCAATACGAATACGTGCATCAACTTCGGCAGGGCCAGCAGTATCAAGAATTACATCGTCGATACCCCAATCTGCACTCAGCGCAGATAAGCCACCTTCAGTTGTAATTACTACAACTGGAGCACCAGAACCTGTGGTGTGCAGTAATTTAGCTAAATTTTTTGCTGCGGGAATATCACGTCGAGCGTCTAATAACAAAATATCTGTTTCAGGTACATCAATTAAAACGCTAGCTTCAGCTGGAACTATTTTTACTTGATGCTGTAACAAAGCAAGTGATGGCAGAATTTCAGCGCTCGCACCAAGAGTGTTTGTAAGTAGCAACACTCTTGCCATCTGCACTCACCTGCTTCCAGTTGCGTTCTAGGTGTTAAGTAGCACAGACTACTCTCGTGAAATCTTTCCTACCAATTCTTATCGTGCTAGGGGCTGCTACTGCTTATGGCCTCTGGTATCAGAAGTCGCGAGGCAAGATTCAAGCCAAAGCCATCTCTGGCAAGGCTTTATCTGCTTCAGTTATTGGTGGCGATCTTGGTTCACGGGCCACTTTGGTGCAGTTTTCATCAGCCTTCTGTACCCCTTGCCGAGCAACTCGAACGTTGCTTGAAAACGTTGTTAATGATCTAAGCGATGTGCGACATGTTGAAATCGATGCGGAAACTAATTTGGAGCTGGTGCGCAAACTTGATATTCGCTCGACCCCAACCACGTTGATTCTGAACAGTTACGGTGTTGAAGTTGGGCGAGCAGTTGGCGCTCCTAAGCGGGACCAAGTTTTAGCCGCGCTTGCGGCAATCAAGTGACACTTGCGAGTGACTCGCAATTAGGCTTTTTCACTAGCCCACTTTACTCTTAGGACATGTCTTTTATCTTAGATAGCTTTTTCACAAAGCGTCGCGTACTTGATTACGGACGTTTAGCTGTCTCATTGTGTTGTAACTAAAACTTTTAGACCCAGTTTTAGTAACCCACGACAAAGAGAAGCAGGAAACAAATGACAATTTTAGAAAAAAAAGAAACCTCAGTAGTAATTGATGCACGTGGCCCACGTTTTTCAGCCGCGATCACGGTTGTTGTATTAGCTGCGGCGCTTGCGACGCAATCACTTCCTTTGATCACTTTTCAATTGGCGGTGTTTCTAATTGGTGCGACCAAAGGACCACAATTCACACCTTACGCTTTCCTCTTTAAATCTTTGATCAAGCCTCGCTTAAAAGGTGAGTTTGTACCTGAAGATGTGCGACCACCTCAATTTGCTCAAGCCATTGGATTTTTATTCGCAGCAACCGCGGTGGCTGGTCTCTTATCTGGGCTAACAGCGCTCTTCACTATCGCAACTGGCTTTGCACTCGCAGCCGCTTTCTTAAATGCGGTTTTCAATTACTGCTTAGGTTGTGAAGTTTATTTACTACTTCTTCGCGCTCGCCATTAATCTAAATACCAATTTTCACTCACCAACTAACAAATTACTAGAACAGGAAAATATATTTATGTCACGTGAAACCTCACTTGTAAGTGCTGATTGGGTAGCTCAAAACCTTAATAACCCATCCGTTGTATTAATTGAAGTAGATGAAGACACCGCGCTATATGAGCAAGGCCATATCGAAGGAGCTATTACTTTTCACTGGCGCGATGATCTACAAGATGGCTTGATTCGCGACCTAATTTCAAAGGAAAAATTTGAAGCTTTGCTTTCTAAGAGCGGAATCTCAAATGACAGCACTGTTGTCCTCTATGGGGGCAACAATAACTGGTTCGCTACTTATGCATTCTGGTATTTCAAGATTTATGGTCACGCCGATGTTCGATTACTCGACGGTGGTCGTAAGCGCTGGGAGTTAGATGCTCGCCCGTTTGTAACAAACGCGCCAACCCGCGCAACTACTAGTTATGTAGCCAAAGAGCGCGATAACTCAATTCGTGCGTACCGCGATGAAGTTATTTCAGCTATTGGTAAGTTAAACATCGTAGATGTTCGATCACCGGCGGAATTCAGTGGCGAGCTAGCCGCACCGGCCCATTTGCTTCAAGAGAGTGGTCAAATTAAGGGACATATCCCAAGTGCTAAAAACATTCCGTGGTCTAAAGCTGCTAATGAAGATGGCACTTTTAAATCAGATACGGAATTAAAAGAACTTTACGTCGGCGCGGGTGTCGATTTAGCAAAAGACACAATTGCGTATTGCCGTATTGGTGAGCGATCAGCATTCTCATGGTTTGTTCTTCACGAACTATTAAATGTTTCAAATGTAAAGAACTATGACGGATCATGGACCGAGTACGGTTCATTAGTCGGTGTTCCTGTTGCGATAGGCGCTTAATGAAAACTTGCGGAGCAACTCCAGGCGGTCCAGATATTTCAGGCATTGATTTAACAACGCAAACCGTAATTCAAGGAGTCATCCTCAAAGACGGGCAAGAAGATGGAGTTCCAAATGGATCTCCGGTTGGTAACGCATATGTTCGATTATTGGATTCAACCGGTGAGTTCACCGCAGAAGTTCCAACTAACTTAGACGGGCAATTTCGATTCTTCGCTGCTCCTGGTGCCTGGACTTTAGTAATCCTGGCCTCAGGGGTGCGCGAGGAACGTAAAGTCATCGCGGCAAAAGGGATTCCAGTCGATTTAGTGATAGAAATTTAAGTAGAATTCACTCATGGCTGATCAGCATGAATTACGCGATAAAGGTTTGCGTCTAACTCCGCAACGCGAATTAGTTTTAGCTGCCGTGCGCGAACTTGGGCACGCGACACCTGAAGAAGTTGCTGAGAAAGTTCGCCAAACACATCCCGGTATCAACCTATCAACTGTGTATCGGAACTTAGAAACTTTAGAGAATGTGGGCTTGGTTCAACATACCCACTTAGGTCACGGCGGCGCTACCTATCATGCTGCCGAAGAACTAACTCATTTACATCTAGTTTGCGGAGTCTGCGGATCAGTCGGAGATGCGCCAATTGATGTAGCAGCTAATTTTGTAAATGCTTTGGCCGATGATTATGGTTTTAAAACAGATGTTACGCACTTTGCCGTTTATGGCACTTGTTCGGCATGTTTCACAACTGAAAGTAAGTAATGAGCGCCGTACTCGTTGAGGACGGCCCCGATAAAGGCGCCGTTTGGCATTTTGGTGATCCAGTAAAAGAACAACGCGCACTAGAAGCAGGCACTGCTTGGGCTGATTTATCACATTACGAAGTTGTCGCACTATCTGGGCCAGAACGTTTAACTTGGTTACATCTCTTAACTACTCAAGATCACGAAAATTTGTTAGCGGGGCAATGGCAGCATGCTCTAATTTTAGATCCCAAGGGACATATCGAACATCAATTCTTTTTAGTTGACGATGGCGACACCACTTGGCTAGTTGTTAACCCAGGCCGAAGTGCTGAATTAATTTCTCATTTAGAGAAAATGAAATTTCGAGCTCAAGTTGAAATTCACGATGCCACCTCTGAATATGCGGTGTTACGCGCCCCAGGAAAGATCGATGAAATAGGTGGCCCATATGCACTTGTTCCGCGTGCTGAATTAGCGAATATGGTTGAAACTTTTAACTCGGTTGCGACCCAAGTTGGTACCTGGGCGCTTGACGCAATGCGAGTAGCTGCTGCATTGCCTCGAATAGGTTTTGAAACTGATCACAAATCAATTCCTAATGAACTGGGACTATTAAATAGTGCAGTACATCTAAATAAGGGTTGTTACCGTGGTCAGGAAACTGTGGCCAAGATAAATAACTTAGGAAACCCACCTCGCCGCTTAGTCATGTTGCATCTTGATGGCACCGAAGTTAATTTCCCGAAAGTCGGGACTCCAGTTGAAAATGACGGGGTAGTTGTAGGGTATTTAGGAACTGTTGCTAGACATCACGAATTGGGCCCAATTGCACTCGCTGTGGTTAAGCGCAATACCCCATTAGATGCCACGCTTTCAGTTGCCGGTATACCTGCCGCTCAAGAAGCGATAGCTGCGGGTAATTAAAATGGAATTGTTTGGACAGCTATTAATCACTTTGATAGCAGGGCTCGCGATCATGTGGGCCGTTAGAAAGTTGTAACTACCCGATAGGCTTTGCGGCATGGAGCTCTTAACTTCAATTCTCCTTGGCCTGATTTCATTAGTTATCGGCACCGGATTATTGTTCTTTGCACTTACCAGTCGCAGAGATCCCGAAAGCGCTCGCTACCGAGATAGTAGAAAGCGAAGTGGCAGATAATGGTATTTACAATTCCTGAAGGACTTCATCCAGATTTAAATCCGCTTGCCTGGTTAGTAGGCACTTGGCGCGGTAAAGGTCATGGAGAATATCCAACGATTAAACCTTTCCAATTCATCTCTGAGACCGTCTTTAATCACGATGGCCGCCCATTTTTAAACTATTTTTCACGTTCCTGGATTGTCGATGATGATGGTGAAATTATTCGTCCTGGTGCAAGCGAGGCAGGTTTCTGGCGGATTAAGCCAAATAATGTGCTCGAAGTTGTTATTTCGCACAACACCGGAATTACCGAAGGTTGGCTTGGTCATTTTGATGGGCCCAAAATTCAATTAGCAATGGATCAAGGTTATTCCGCACCTTCTGCAAAAGTTGTCACTGCCGGTGTTCGTCTTTATGGATTGGTTGAAGGTGAACTTTTTTATGCATATGACATGGCTGCCGAAGGACAAACACTTCAAGCGCACATTTGGTCAACTAGCCCGCGCTCAAACGATTAATTATGAGCGTTGTTCTTGCGCAATTAGTGCGTAGTGGATTAATTGAATCAACTCATAGTGGTCACTTAATTCTGATTGCTGCAGATGGATCTGATCTATTAACACTGGGCGACGTTGATGCCGAGATATATCCGCGCTCGGCAATCAAATCTTTACAAGCGGCAGCAATGGTTCGCACAGGTCTTAACTTAAATGACGAGCAACTCGCTTTAGTTTGTGCCAGTCATGGCGGAACAAGTCGTCATCAAGAAGTTGCGCTAGAGATACTGCACAGTGTTGGTTTGTCAGAATTAGATTTACAAAACACTCCAGATACCCCACTTGATCGTGATGCTCGTATTAAGTGGGGAGATAAGCCAGCAACTTCTTTAGCTGCAAACTGCAGCGGAAAACATTCAGGAATGCTGGCAACCTGCGTAATTAATGGCTGGGATATTAAAACTTATCGAGATGCTAACCACCCACTTCAAATCGCAATCGTTAATGAAATTGCAGATTTAATTGGCCGACCAATAAATCGCACAAGTATCGATGGTTGCGGTGCGCCACTATTTTCAATGAGCACTCGTTCTGTTGCGGTAGCGGCTCGAAGAATGCGCATCGATTCTGATCCAGTATTTACAAAAGTGATTAGTGCATGTTTAAAACATCCGGAAATGATTTTGGCTGAAGGAGCTTTTGACACTCGCATGATGCGCTCTGTTCCTGGACTGTTTGTAAAAGGTGGCGCTGAAAGCGTGATGTTGGCATCTTTGGCTGATGGCGGTGGGATTGCTTGGAAGATTTCAGATGGCAGCAATCGCGCTAATGGCCCAATGATCAAAGCCGCACTTGCTAAATTTGGCATCAATATTGAAGGCGAAGCAGTTGATGTGCTGGGTGGCGGAAATGTAGTCGGCTCACTTAGCGCTACCTTTTAATCAGCGTTACCCTTTAACCATGAACGCCCGCATCGCCACCTTAATGGTGCATACCTCGCCCCTGGATCAACCAGGCATTGGTGATGCTGGTGGTATGAACATTTATGTGGCCGAGAGCGCCGAACGTATGGCGGCAATGGGTGTCAAAGTTGATATTTTTACCCGACGGACAAATTCGCAAGTGGCAGATATTGTCGAAGTATCACCAGGGGTTCGGGTAATTCAATTAAATGTTGGCCCATTAGCTGGAGTAACCAAAGAATTGTTACCGAATTTGATTCCAGAAATTGCCGAAGAATTTAAGAAAAAACTTTCAGACGGAACAAAATACGATCTGATTCATTCACATTATTGGATCTCTGGCAAAGTTGCTATGTATGCCAGTAAAGCTTTAAATATTCCATTTGTGCATACTATGCATACGATGGCGAGAGTTAAAAACTTAAATCTGGCAGAAGGCGAAACCCCTGAGCCAATGATTCGGGTACAAGGTGAAACCCAAGTGGTAGCCGCAGCTAACGCGCTGATTGCTAATACAGATGCTGAAGCCGCTAGCTTGGTTTCCCTATATGAAGCCTGCCCCGATAATGTGCGAGTTGTTTCTCCTGGTGTTGATCTCTATAAATTTATTCCAGGTGATGGCAAGAAAGCTGCTCGCGAGCGCTTAAATGTGCCAGCCAGTGCCAGCGTAATAACTTTTGTAGGTCGAATTCAGCCGCATAAAGGTCCAGAACTACTGATCCGAGCTATCTCAGAACTGTTAAACCATTCACCACTTTTACGTAGTGGCTTAATTGTAAATATTGTAGGCGGCTCATCGGGTTCAAATACTTCTGAAGTAGAACGACTTAAAGAGTTGGCAGGCTGGTTGGCTATTTCTGATGTTATTAAATTTGCCGAACCTGTTCCACGAAATGACTTACCAGATTGGTATCGCAGTGCGGATTTAGTTTGTGTGCCGAGCTATAGCGAGTCCTTTGGTTTGGTGGCACTTGAAGCACAAGCATGTGGAACTCCCGTAGTTGCGACAGCTGTAGGTGGCTTACGTACCGCAGTTGCCGATGGTATTTCTGGCGTATTAGTTGACGGTCATGATCCGCGCGCTTGGTCCTCTATTCTGGCACGTTTACTAAACGAGCCACAGCGCCGAGTTTTATTATCAATGGGCGCAGTAGAGCACGCATCACACTTCGGTTGGGATGCAACTGCTCGTGGCACTCTTGATATTTATGATCGGGTTTTATCGGAACTTGCACGCGAGCAAATCGCTGGAGCATAAGCAATGAGCGGGCTCAATCCAACTGAAGTTATTTTGGAATTTCTAGAATCTCATGATTTATCTTTTGAGCAGAGCAACTTAAATACTTTTTTAATCACGTTACCAGGTGAAAAGAAGCAACAAACACATTGTGCTTTAATCATCGGTGACCACTCGCTAAGCATTAATGCTTTCGTTATCCGTAAACCTGATGAACATGAAGATCAGGTACATGCTTGGTGCTTACAAAAAAATGCTGGGTTATACGGAATCGCTTTTGCCATTAATGAATTGCGAGATATTTATTTAGTTGGCCGACTGCCATTGACAGCAATAACTAATCAAGAAATTGACCGCATAATTGGCAGCGTATTACAGGTTGCTGATTCCTCATTTAACCCATTGCTTGAGATTGGCTTTTCAAGTGCGATTCGTCGGGAATGGGCTTGGCGGGTTTCGCG
>Ga0304730_1000983_pt1 | contig 22762 bp, 37 predicted proteins | sample M_130628_MF_Meta_FD_190474 | JGI IMG/M metagenome (GOLD analysis project Ga0304730, IMG submission 190474) | Freshwater microbial communities from Lake Montjoie, Canada to study carbon cycling - M_130628_MF_MetaG (v2) (version 2) | ecosystem: Environmental > Aquatic > Freshwater > Lake | place...
TACCGGTGCATCTATTCTTCTGCCAGCCTTTCTTATATGATGAATTTCCGTTGGAGTATCTTCAATCTTTAATACAAAACGACATAAACTGCAACCCAATCGTGCTATTTTGTCGTAATGTACTTTCTGTGCCTTAGTCATAATGGTTTGTTATCTATTAATTCGGATTGTGGCACAAAATAAGCAAAACGATTAGTTTTTGTAGGGTCACGCCAAAATTCTTGACGTTTAGCGGCCGCCCCATAAATATATCCACGGATTACATATTTACCTAAAATACCTGTAACTAAATAAAAACGTCTATGATCATCATCAGAAGGATGAATAATTAACGAATAGTTATGGTCATGCGTTTGTCTTACGTCATGGGGGCCTACGTCACAAGCCCCAGGCATTCCTTTTGACCAAAATAACCCTAAATGCTTTGCAAGTGCACATTCTGCTAATGCCCCTTCAATTGACATTTGCCACGATTCTGAATCTTTAGCCCCGTACTTATGCTTTGATCCACCCTGGATACATTGAATAGTTCGCTGGCATCCAACTAAAGATGCCATTTGTATTTCAGATGGTGTTAGTTCAATTGTTGTTGGCATCACGCAATTTTTTAGATATATCTTCTAATTTTTGAGCAATATCCACCATATCAACTGATATTTCATGGGCTTTAATGTAGTTATGATTGCATATTTCTTCATACAAACTATGTGATAATTTTTGTAAAACTAAATAAAACGTTGATATATCATCCATTAGTCTTTTGCTTTCTTAATAAATGATGGAGTACATATTGCACTATAGTTATTGGATGCTCCACGATACGCTTCTATTTGATGTTTAGCATTGAGACAAGCTAACATGTTGTCGTAATTAGCTACGGCCGCAGTACCATTAACGCCATTGCTACCTAAAATAATTAAAATGTAAAAAATTTGATTCATTTTTGTTGTGCCTTTCTTAAAATTGCTCTTGCAAAATATATAAATGCTTGTTCCATCGTGCTACCTTTTAATGGCTCTATTTCATTACCTACTTGTAAAATTTCTTCATCTGTTAAATTACGCTGTTGCTTAATCATTGTGCAAATTGATTGCCATTCTTTTAAATTAGGCAATATGTCAGGATTCATTACAATTTCTTTATTCATTTCTCACTCGCTTTCTTTAGTATTGCTCTAGCAAATGAATAAATATCACAATATTTAGGACTTAAATATTCATCCCTAATATTTGATATTTGCTCATTAGTTAATTCACTCATAGCGTACAACGGTGTTAATTCCAACATAGAATCAGGTGGCAATTCTTTATATAAAATGCCATTTGGTGATATGTAAGCTACTGGTTTCATCGTGTTAACCTTTCAAGAGTTCGATTACTTGCTTCCCTAGTACGCCAAGCTTCAAAACGTAACTTAGCGGCTTCTAATCTGTATTTCCACATTTCTGTTTTGTATGTGGCCGCACCAATTGCTTTACATAAATCCTGATAATCTTGGCTGGCGTATGCTTCCCGTTCTTGAGCACCCAAACTTTGCTCACTTGATTCTTTCATCTTAATTGCTTTTAAAGAACTTTTATAGGCTTCTAGTTCTGCCAATTCACCCTTAGCTTTAGCGTATTCAGGAGCATATTCATATAAATAATCTACGCAATCATTTGGGTCTACAACTTTAGTTTCAGGCTTCATTTATCTATCCTTATGACAAATTTTTAATACGATTACCTATCCATCGCATAACTGGCACAGCCATTGAATTGCCTAAAGATTTGTATCTTGCGCCGCTTGGGCAATTTTCTTTAATATTTGTGTAGTTATCAGGAAAACCTTGAAGGCGTTCACATTCAATTTCGGTTAAACGTCTAACCGCCATAGTATTTGTATCAAATACTTGTGCATGATGCGATTGTGGACTTGGTTGCAATGCACCAATTGAATTAGCAACATCTAACTCCGTAGCACTAAATGTATTGGCTTTAGCATCTTCACGAACGCTATACGCAACTGTCTGAACAAGCGGTGTATCACCGCGCACATATGCACAATTGTTAGTTGTTAATTGAAAAGTATTACTTGGCTGTGGATTGTGGTGTTGTTTCATGTCATAAAACAAATCTTTAGCAGTTAATAGGCCAGTAATATCTGTACAAATCATGTTAAATCCGTCGGCTCGGCTATCCGCAGGGTGGTTTTCATATACTTTATGAGCCACAAATAAACCACATTCATTACCTGAAGGCCCACCACTACCTTTAGCCCATTTACTTGTTACGGTGTCTGCACATTCTTTATTTGAGCCACCATATTCAAAGCTTGGTATAGCATCGGTGGCAATTTCTTTCCGCGTTTCTTGGCTCGGCGCAATATCCCAACGCAAGCTTTCGGGCTCAAATAATATTTTTGCGGCAGATTCCCAATTTCCAAGACATCCGACAACAAACACTCGCCTACGTCTTTGTGGTACTCCAAAGTATTGAGCATTAAGCACCCTGTATGCCCACCCATACCCGAGTTCGCCCAGCGCCCCGAGGAAGGCACCAAAATCCCGTCCACCGCCTGAACTAAGGACACCTGGCACGTTTTCCCAAACGCACCACTTGGGTCTAAACTTGTCAAGAATTCCAACATAGGTAAGGGCAAGGTTTCCCCTTGGGTCATCAAGCCCTTTTCTAAGTCCTGCAACGCTAAAGCTTTGGCATGGGGTTCCCCCAACGAGTAAATCCAATCTATTTGATCCAAAATCCCACTCCTTGTATTTGGTCATATCCCCTAAGTTTGGGGTATTTGGGTAATGATGAGCAAGAACTTCACTAGGAAATTTTTCAATTTCACTAAATCCTATAGGATTCCATCCAAAATCGTGCCATGCACAACTTGCCGCTTCAATTCCACTACAAACCGATAAATAATTCATTTTTTATTTTTCCATAATTCAAAAAGGGATTTTTGTAATCGTTCTTTTTCTGTAATTCCTCTAGCTTTTTCAATCATGTCTAATATTTCCCTACGCTTTTTTAATGGCTGACGAAATATATGCAACACTTCGCACTCATGCCTAAACGCTTCATCCGAATTTGACATTAACAATTTTTCCAGCTTTTACTGCTTCAAACACGGCTTCTTTAAACTGATAAAAATGATCAAACTGGCTTGGTTCTAATCCAAACTCTAACCCTTTTGTTGTAATGCCTGGGGCTGTTTCATACCATTCTTTACCCTTAACCACTTGAATAATAATTTCATCTTCAAAACGGCCTTGACGTAACCAGGTTGTTGGATAAGGGATAAAAGATAATTCTGTTCTTTCTATTTCCCAATGCTTTAAATGCGTGTCTATTGCATTAAGAACCATTTGCTTATCTTGGGTACTCATGCGATCAAATACAGCCTTGGCCGCACGTTTAGCCACCTTTCTTGGGTATTTACTCCAAAAGATTTCAAACGTCATACCTTCATCTTCCTACATTGATCTATTACTTTTTGGGGAACGTCAGGATGCCACGCACCAATTAGATTTCTGCAATCATATCTAGCTGGTATACGATCCATAAAGATAACAAACCCACAGATAACAAAAGCTAAGAAAACTGCACCAGCTTTCATAGTTCCCCCTGTTCAAATTCTTTTTCAGCCTGGCGTTCTGCCAACATGCTTGCAAAATCATACGTCTTTAAATATATAAATTTGCCAAGGCCTTCCATGTTATTTTCATTAACATACTCAGCCATTTTTTCGTTATCATCCATCGTAAACTCAATCATAGCTTCCATGATCATTTGTGCTGGCTTGTAATATGTTTTCATGAGTTCATTGATGCGATCAATAATTAAACATTGGGCCATTTCAGCTTCTTCGTATTGTGTATCAGTCTCAAAATTTTTCATGATTAAAAGTTCCAAGGTTTAGAGTTGTACATTTTGCATATTTGGGTTGCTTCCCTTTTGCCAGTTACTGCAAACTCACGGATAGGGTTTACTGGTCTTATTTCAGCATTTAACATGAGTGTATAACCACCCCCACGTTTTTTAGTTAAATGTGCATACGGTATAGTTGTAATCATTTTATTTTCCTTTTTTTCACAGCCCCCGTAGGGGCTTAATTAATTAATCAACAATTTTTTTGTGGTTTGTAAAACTTCTAGTGTCTGTGTATTCAAACAAAGCATATTTTGCTTGATTCATTATTTGTCTAGCACATTCAGGATCATCCATTTCTAAAGCAAACTGGGCATCTGAAAGCAATCCAGCAACAAACATAGAAAGATTACTTGCACGATCAATTTTTTTATCGATTTGTGCTTCTGTGCATCCGTACATTTCTTTTTGGTTCATTTTATTTTCCTTTTTTCTCACGATCACATGACCGTATATGTAATTTACTAAAGTTTGCTTTAGTTGTAAAGTGTTTTTTTAATTATTTTAGTAAGTACTTTCCCTAATGTTGTTTTTTTACTATATATATAAAAATAACTGTAATTAAAATATTAAATATTAATAGATATAATTCATTGCTTTTTGGTGGACGAACCTAGCCCACCTGGTTCGCCTTCAACTGTTTGCTTTTCGGAGCCACAGAACCCGACAGTCGTTCAAGGAATAGGCACTATCTTCGCCACCTATTTGTATGCTGTTACATCCTTTATCCCCCAGTAGCACTTTTGTCTTAATCGCTGGTGGTGGTGAATCCCCAATTAAGAACAATTGTGAATTAGAAGACAAAAATCCCTTAGTGGATACTTTGTTCTCGAAGGGGCTTAGATAAATGCTTTCCGACACTTAGCTAAACCAACAAAATACCCATTAAGGGATTCTAAATTATGCGTCTTCGAGTTCGCAATACTTAAAACTATATCATAAAATTTAATTTGTTTGTAACTCCGGCCAAATAATATGCCAACTTTTTGGAAATAAATCTTTTCTAGTTACCAGGCCATGACTTTCTTTTTCAATGGTTGCCGCAATTAACATTAGTGGCCCAGCCGGTATTGAATTGTTATTACGCCATTGACATACTGCCTGAACCGTTACGCCACATAGCTTTGCAACCTTTGCTGGTCTACCTAACATGTCAATTAGTTGTGAATCTGTCATTTATTTTTCCTTTTTTATTAAATATTACTTTACTTCTACTCAATTTTACTTTACATTTGATAGTACGGCAATGTTGTCGTGATAAACAAGGAGTAATAAATATGATGGAATTTAGAACAGATGACTATGAAGCACAACACAATGACCAGCTACAAACAGAGTTTAAGCTAGAAGAAATTTTTTTTACGCTTGAAAATGGTCAGCCGCTTGATGAAGAAGAATTAACATTACTTCGCTATTCTTGCGGTATGTCTAAAAAACAAATACCCAAAAATACTGAAGCTGAAAAACAAAGACTGTTTTTGTTAAAGGCAATGACTGATGCAAATAATCTAATGACAGGAAATTACAAATGATAGTGGCCAAACAAAATAGTTCTAGTAGTGACTTTAAACTACCACCAGCCGGCAGTTTTATGGCCCGTTTATATCGCATCATTGATATTGGTACGCAAACTACCGAATGGATGGGCAAGAAAAAGATGCAACGCAAAATTATCTGCATGTTTGAACTGCATGGTGAAGATAATGATGGTTACGCCTTGCTTACAGCCGATTCTAAGCCACTTGTAGTGTCAAAACGATATACGCTATCACTTGATGAAAAAGCTACGCTACGGAAGGATTTAGAAGCCTGGCGTGGCAGAGCATTTACCCAAGAAGAATTAGATGGTTTTAATTTAGAAGTGTTACTGGGTAAATTTTGTATGGTTTCAATTACGCATACTGAGCACGATGGCAAACAATACGCTAACATTTCAAGCATTAGTCAATTACCATCAGCACTTAAAAAGCTGGGTGAACCTAAAGGCGTGAATGAAACAATGATCTTTACTTTAGAACCGTTTGATCAGGCAAAGTTTGAGAAATTATCAGAAGGTTTACAAGGCGTAATTAAAAAATCTGCTGAATACCGTAATACTTTTGAGCCAAATGCTCCAGCAACCGTTTCTTCTGCCATAGAAGAAATGGACGATGACATACCGTTCTAGGGGGAAATAATGAAGCCAATGGTTAAGTTTATTGTTTGTGATCACTACACCTTGAAAATGCATCAAGATATTGGCCACGATGAAGAAACCGAAATCATTGGTTTCAGTTATGAAGATTTGTGTAAATTTACTAGGGCTTTAGTTACTGAAGCCGCATGTTTAGTAAAAGACCCAAAAGATCGTTATTTAATACTAAAAACATTAGGGGAATAAATGAAATGCAACGAATGTAAATGGTTTGTTGGCACCGCCAATGATACTTATGGGCTGTGTAAACGCTATCCAACTACCCAAAACAAAACCCAGCATGATTGGTGCGGTGAATTTACAGAATTAAAAATTAAATTTACAGAACCAACTGAAGCACCAAAACGTGGAAGAAGGCCTAAAAATGCTAATTAAAGAACGTCAATCAGAATCCGGTCATTGGTATGATCGCCAGGGTAATCCAGCTTATACAATCATTGGTAAAAATGGCAGTCCTAGGCCAACTACTTTACGGGATGCCAGGACAAATGATTTATGCCCTAGCGTTACTACAATTCTTGGAGTTGCGGCCAAACCTGGGCTTGATACTTGGAAACAACAACAAGTTTTATTAAGTGCATTAACCCTTCCACGTAAAAACGATGAATCTGAACAAGATTGGCTTGAACGGGTCATGATGGATTCTAAACAAACTGGACGAGTTGCCGCAGATCGTGGCACAAGCATACACGCAACGATTCAAGCGTACTTTGAAGGCGTGGTAATACCTGAAGCTATGCCTATTTGTGCACCGGTAGAAGATGCTATTAAAGCCCATTTTGGGGAAGAAACTTGGTTTTCTGAATTGTCATTTGCTCATGAATTAGGCTTTGGCGGTAAATCTGATTTAGTGGCTAAAACCGGCATTGTGGTTGATATTAAAACTAAAGAAACAGAAGATATTTCTAAGGTTGATGTTTATCCTGAACACGGTATGCAATTAGCGGCCTATCGTCAGGGTTTTAAAATGCCTATGGCCCGTTGTGCCAATATATTTGTTGGTTATAAGATGGTCCAAGGCAATATTGTGTTTACTGGCTTAAAAATTATTGAACATGATCCATACGATTTAAACCGTTACTGGCAAATGTTTACTAAGCTTTTAGAGTTTTGGCAGTTAAAAAACAATCATAAATAAAGGGCGGTTAACTGGACATTGAAGGATGCAACATTTTGGGGTTTTTTCCAGTTTCCACCCAATTAGATGTAGTTGCCAAATTCACGCCTGTGTTGTTTAAATGCACTTTACAAGTCAAGTAAACTTTAGTAAATTAACAAATACCGCAATGTTGCGGTGATAGATAAAGGAAATAGAAATGAATTATCAAACAAAATCTGATTTAAAAATAATTGCCCATGAAGTGTTTACCGGCATATTGTTAGTTGTAGCTTTATTTGCTTTGTTGTTTTTAACTGGTTGTGCCAAGCCGCCAGTAATATCAAGTTATGTTCCACCGCCATCCCAGCAATTAATATTAGATAAACAAGTTGCTAGTTTGACCAGGAACGAAATTATTAATGGCGTTACTGAATGTGAAGGGGCTGGCTTACGTGCTCATGTCATTACTACTAAGCGTTTAATTAATGGTTTTTCTGCTGATATTCCAATTGAAGTAACTTGTATGCCTAAGTTTAAATATTAAGGGGATAAACATGAACGAACATATATGGACTGCAACCGGTACTGATATAGCAATTAGATGGCGTTTAAATGGCTGGGTACCGCCATCAGAACTGCAAGAATACAAAAACAAATGGAAGTATTACCAAAACCTTCCACTTCGCAGTATTGATGATGATGCTAAAGAACAATACGAATACGTACTACGTAAAGCTAAAGTAGCACGAATTAAATAATTATTTTTTCATGGGATGGGCCTTATTCATAGGTTCTTTCTCATGTTTTCTTAGTTCTTTTTTTAATTCATAAACGCCATTACGCAATTGAATCATTTGCTTATCTTCTTTTTTTTGCATAGCTTTTGATTCCATTTCTTCATGTTTATGCATGTTGTTCCCCCAGTATTTGTAAAGCTTTTGCAGTTTTAGCTTTCCGATCATCCAAACCCAGTAAGCCACCATTAATTCTTTTTGTAATCGTTTCTTGATCCATAGCATCAGCCAACGCATTTAATCCTTTTTTATTCCAGTACCAGCCGGCTGATAACATAGCATAGCGTGGCTCTTCTAGCAACTGAGGGTTCTCTATCAAGTCTATGTTTAAAGCTTCGCCACAATGCGTATAGTTCTCTTTACCAGTACATTGTATTAATCCACGGCCAATAAACTTTTGACCATCCCCATCTTCTGTATTACCCATCCTACCAGCATATACTTTACCAGCTATTTTTTCCGGCTGACGTTCATATTGCGTTGCAACATCCATATTAGGAAAACGGCTTGGCCATGTAGCCATTAAAGCTTCAGCTGAATAATTTAAATTTTCTTTTACCGCTTTAAAGTTGCCGGATTCATGCATTGTTTGGCCTAAAAAACATGCCTGGCGTTGTGGCGTATTAATTTCATACTTTTCAAATGTTTCATTTAACGCATCCAGCCATTTGTTATCAAGCCCTAATTGTGTTAATTGTTCATTACTTATCATTTTTAATCATTCCTTGCATTTCTTTAGTTTTATCTTTACTGCCTTGGCTTGATCCAAAATAAAACGATAACACTTGACCAGCGGCACTTGTTACAAAACCTAGTGCAAAAATAACTAATTGTTGCTGGTTATCAGGAGTGTCTACAAACATTAAAACAGCAATTAACATAAATGCTAGTCCTACTACACCAAGGGCTAATAAAGGAACTACAGCCTTATCTAATTGCGTTGAATTGGCACTAGTCGCAACTTCTGCATGGGCTTTTCTAGCTGAGTCTCTATCTTCTACTTCTGCTTTAAACTTATCAATATCTGCTTGTATATGGGCTAATTCACCTTTTTGAGCAAGTTCTTGTAAATCTAATTGTGCTTTGGCTTTAGCCCCTGGATCAGGAATTACTTTGTCCAAAACTTTCATTCCTACAGAAACAATATCATCTATTCCAAACATTATTTTTTCCCATATTTTTCACGTTCTTCAAGTAATTGCACTTTAACTTGAAGTTGATGTATATCTGTATAAATTTCATTTCTTAATTTATGCCTTGCTTCAGCACTTAATGGACTATCAGTTGGTACATTTTCTTTAGTAATTAACGCTGGCATTTGCCCTTCAATCTTTGTTAATCGTGTAGAAAAATCTGATACTTGGCCAAGTAACCAGGCTAAACACGCTACAACAATAGGTAATACTGCTTTTAGAATGTCTTGAATATTCATTTTTTATTCCAAAGTTCAAACAATGTTTTTACTTTTTCTTCAAGAACTGATACTTTATTATCCATTTTGGCAAGCACAATAACCAACGAAACAAAAGCTAATAGTAACGGCCATATCTTAGCTAGTATGTCTACGGTATCCATTATCTAACTACTACAGCTTGTAATAACTCCATAAAAGTGTCTTTACCAAAAAAAGTAAACGCCATAATTGCATACAACATGTATTCAATACGTGTCATACGCTTTTCACCTATAGCAAATAGTTCTTCTATACGTTCATAACGTTGCGTACAAATTGCTTCGTGAACGCTTATACGTTTATCGTTTTCAGCACTCATATCCATATTATGATTTCATGATGTAACATAATGCGTAATAAGGCGGCAGATTTGCATTTGTTCCACTTACACCAGCAGAATTAGTTGAACCATTAACTGCGTGTGTATGATTTACGTTATTTTCTCCAGTATTAATAGTTCCGGCTGGACCTGTGCCTGAATCATCACCAACATATGCTGTACCAGTAGCCGCATTAACACCTACATACTTTGTCATAGCATGTACGTGATTTTGATTATTATCACCTGTTTGTATAGCTACAACGTGCGTATGGCTTACAACAATAGCATCAGCAGAACCGCCAGTTGCGTTTACTGGATAAGTTGAACCAGCACCTATAATAAAACGATTACGTAAATCAGGCGTTGAATTAGTGCCATCACAAATTAACCAGCCTGTAGGAATTGATCCAATACTTCCTGACCAAATAATAATCATGCCAGCTGTAAATGGGCTTGTTGTTGTAGAAGCAGATTGTAATATTGGGTAAAGATTGTCTAATGTTTGTAAGGTGACTGCACTAGCTGTTTGAATAACTAACTTATAACTAAAACCTGTTTGCATCCATATTTCACTTGGAGTACGTCCATACGCATCTAAAACAATTGGGTTTGTGTTTGCTATATTGCCGTTAACAGTTGTATATGTGCTTAATAAAGTGCTAGAACCAGCTTGATAGGTATAAATTAATCCACCAGCATTGGGTATGCCATTGTTATTAAAGAATTGTTGGCCATTGCCAACTGGGGATAAAAGAACGCTTGGCATAATAAATTTTTCCTATTTAATTAAATCACTAATATTAACAAATCGTTTTTGAGCATCTTCTAATGCTTTGGCTTCTGCTTTAGCTTCTGCAATTGAACGTTTTGTAGCCGCACGGCCACTTAAATATTCATGCGTTAACAATGCCGGCACTCCCATACCAACACCGCCAGTAACTGTTTCAGCCGCAACTGCTCCACCTTTAGTGATTAAATGTTCTTTAACTTTTGAACCTAACTTTTGTTCAACGTTAATTTTTTGTACTGCCGCACCTTTATAACCAGTATCTGTAGCTAAAATATGTACAGCATTGTGATAATCACGGAAATTACTCATTTCTTCAGGCGTAAATAACCGATTCATTACTTCACTATTAGCGTTCATATAATCAGTAACTTGTTTTGGAGTCTTTTTTGAAGCCAAATTATTAGCAAATTGTGCTTTCATTTCTGATAAAGCCGCATTAGCTTCAGCTTTTATACCTTCAGGAACATTTTTATAAGTGTCAATAATGTGCGTTATTTGATCAACCGGCATATCAGCAATGTTTTGTGCTATTTTTTCAATTGGAACTTTACGATTAATTCCATTAGGCCCTTCAGAATCTAAAATTTTAGAAATACCATTTGGATTATCTAAAGTATTTTTTCTAAATTCAACTAAAGATCGTGCATCTTTATAAATTGATGTGTTTATATCCAAATTAGCCAACACATCTTCATCAACGGCTTCTTTTAATTTTCGATGTAAATTAGCGTTTTTATGATCCCAATTTTCATTTAAAAATTGACGTAAATTTTCAGCAGTTTTAGCATTAGTTGGAAGAATATTGCCATCTTTGTCAATCATTTTTAACTGCTTCATTCTTGCTCTAGTTTGTTTTTCTAATCCAATAGTTTCTGAGTTAGCTTGATTTATTGATTCATCATCTAATATTTTTAAAATATTGTTTGATTCAACTGGAATATCTTTTGCAATAGCATCACGTTCAGCATATATTTTTTTTGTTTCTTTATCCAAAGCAGTTTTTAAACTGTCTAAAGGTTTTAATAAAGTATTACCACGTTTATATAATGTGCTTTCATCTAAACCTACAGTACCACCAGTATTTTTAACCTGGCGTTCAGCAAATTTGGCCAATAGTTTTTGTTCTTCAGCAAATTTTTCTTTATATAATCCACCCATTGGGGTATCTGTATTTGATACAGCGTAATTAGTAGCACGTTCTTTACCTTTACCTTCAATAGCCGCTAAATCTGCTCTATGGTCAGAACCTAACACTCTATTTAATGTTTGAGCACGAGCATATTGTTCATCTAATGGCAAACCATTTTCAGCATATTTAACTTCTGTAAATGGTGCATCAGGCGTTGTTGGCTTGGCTGATCCTCTTTCTGCAACAATTGGTTCTACAATAGTTTGTTTTGCCCCAGGCTCTTCTAAAGTAACTGTACCTTCACGAGGTTGCATAGCGGCCTGACGTTCTAATTCATAACGTTGTTGTAGTTCACTAGCATTACGTTTTAAATCTGATCCTGGTGTTTCAAAATCACGGCCACTTGGCTCCCTTTTAGATTTCATAGCATCAAATGTTGATTGCAATGTATCTGTACCAACTTCAACACCTTTTTTAACGCCCCGTGCCACCATTGGGGTTGCACCAATTAATGCGGCATTCATAAACCATTCAATATCAGCTTTAGGCAAACCTGTTTCTTTAGAAACAGCTTCTGCACCTTTTTCCATGTTTTTGCCAATATAAGCCATAATCCGCTGGGATGCTTCAGCGTTATATGCTGGATCGTTAGTTATTCCAAAAGCTTTGCCAAACGGCTGACCAGCTAATTCAGTTGTTTTAGCTAATAATTCAGTAGCTTTTGTAGTACCGCCAACCATATCTGCTAATTTAGCAAATGGCGTACCTACAAATTGAATAGCACCAGGTACTACACCATAAAGCGTGTCAGCTAATGCGGCCGCTTGTTTAGGTAATGTATTTTTATAAAATTCAGGATTCATTAAATCATTTTTTAATGCTTCTAATTGATTAAATGTACCTTGCTTTATATCTTTAAACTGGCTTTTAACTTCTTCAGTAACTGTTGGAGCCAAAACACCTTTTTCTGCCAAATATTTTTCATAAGGATCAATTCCTTCATTGTTAGTTAAACTGTTTAATATGGGTTGATCGGAAGTTGGTTTAATAAATTCAGCTTTAGGGTTAATTTCTACGTGTACTGGGTCCCTAGCACCAAATGGCCTATGTAAACCATATTTTTGCAATAATGTATCAGGTACGCTTGGCAATACATCAAAAGCGTTTTCATGAAAATATTCTTTATCAGGATTTTTACTAGGATCAACGGCCATAAACCCAGTAGTTTTAGAACCAGCTATTCGTGCTCTAAATAAATTATATTGTTCTTCCCTAGTCCTTCTGCCGCTAGTAACTGGTAAATCTTCACCTTTAGGATTTAATTCTTTATTACCCATCCAATCGGCTCTTAATAATGCAAGCCGTTCTTTTAAATCAGGATTTAACCCTTCAATGTCTATTTTAGAAGCCTTGGGTGATAACGTTTGTGTACCTGGCATACCAAAAGTAACAGAACTACTAGGAACAACGGCTTTAGCAACCGGTTCAACTAGATATTTAGCATACGGATCAACTTCATCATCTATGGTAGCCATTATTGATATAAACCTTTAGATAAACGGTGAATAACAGTCCGATCTTCTTTGTATTTTTTAAATTCTGCATCTGTCATACGGCTTGTAATGTCTTTAATTCTTGTACCTTTTTCTGCTTCAGGTATATTGGAACTTGCAATATTGTCTACTTGGAATATCCGCGGATCATAATGTTCTGCCCATGTATTTTGGAATTTTTGGGCTTGAATCTTACCGTTAATATCGCCACGTTTTTCAACAAACTTGTTAAGTCCTTGTGTAAACATTTCAGCCGCAACTGATTCAGCTTTAACTTGTTGCATAATCCCACGTAAGGTTTTTTCATCAATGTTTTCACTACCACTCAGTTTAGCGTTTAAATCCCTAGATGCATCCGTTTTATCTAAACCCATAACGGCCGCATTTCTTGCTTGAACCTGGGCAATGTTTTTAACTAAAGAATCTAAATCTGAATCACCAAATACAAATTTAGCACCTTGTCTAACCATTTGAAATGCTTTAGAACCGCTTGCACTACTCATAAATTCTTCAACTTTACGTACAGATTGCTGTAAATCTTTTTGAGCCGCCAAATTCATATTTGCTGTACTTACTTTTGATTCACCATTTACAAGTGCGGCTTCTTGATATTTGTCTAAATTTCTTATGCCACTTTGATTTGGAACGTAATTTAAACTAGTATCTTCTTTAACAATTTTTGGAAGTTTTGTATCAACTTTTGGTTCGGCTGGTTGTACATTACTAGCACCGCCCAATGGCATTGCTGTAACAGTTGGAGTTTCACCAAGAACTGAAGGTTGTGTAACAGTAGTAATTTTTTGACCGCCAATATCACTAATAGTGGCTTTAGGTGCAAATTGATCTATAACTTGGGTTGGCGTTAATGCTTCATTTCTAGCTTGATAAAGTGCTTTATTAAAAGCTGGTCCGGCCGGTATTTGTTTTAATGCATCAACTTTTAAACTAACAAGTTTATCTATATTTGGGTTTTCTAATCTTAAATTATTTAATGATTTAATAACTGCATTAGGGTCTTGAGTTCCAGCGGCCGCATGTGCCGCATAAACAGAACCTATAATTTGACGTTCTTGCTGTGATAAATTGTTAATTTCTTTAGATGCTTCAATATGATTTTTAGTTAAATTAGTTAATTTTGTAGCATATTCAATACCAGTTAAAGGTGCAATTGCTGGCAAAACTTGACCAGCTTTTTTAATATCAAAAGAACCATCAGGCAATTTGTTTTCAGGATCAGCCATATAATTTTGTATTAATGGCATTTCTCTTTGTTGTTGTTCTGCAATTTGTGCCCGTCTATTAGCTATTTCAGTTTCTGCTGAATAAAGCCCAAGCTTCATCATGTCACTTAATGACATACTATTTGATTTTGGGTTTAAATCTGCGGTAAATTGTGCTGGCATGATTTAACCTACTTTTGTTGGTGACATATTTTTCATGCCATATAACATAGCGTAATTGCTAAGATTGTTTAAACCACTAGCAAAAGAATTTGCTTGGGCCATTGTTGATTGGGCTTGTGCATTACCAATACTAGACAATAAATTAGTGGCATTACCTGAAGCCCCAGTTGCCGCATTAGCCGTTGTTACGTTGGCGTTTTGTCCAACACCAGTTAACGCATTGACATTGCTAACTACGTTTGTTCGATTTGCTTGAAAATTATTAAAAGCGTTTTGTAATGAATTACCGGCATAATCTTGGGCAAACTGTTGTGCTCCTTGTATTGCATTGCCACCTACAGCCCCACCAGCCGCATTAAAACCAGCATTTAACTGCCCCATACCTTGTTCCAAACCAAACCTATAATTAGGCATTAATGACGTTAAATCATTCATAGTTGGATTTTGCGTTAAATATCCACTATTAGCCAATTGCCCAAACATGCCAGCACCTTGTTCACCAATAGTACGATAAGGTGCATTTTGTGCATTAATTTTATCAAACATTTCTTGGTTATATTGCAAACCCTCACGGGCAGATTGATTATATTGCCCAGCCGCATCTTTAGCCGCCTTACTAGTCATGTAACCACTTAATAAAGTAGCACCGCCAACGCCAACAGCAACCATTCCAAATGTCATAATGTAAACTCCTTATTTTCTATTTTTGCTAATTCTTCAGTAGAAGCAATTAAACCCATTTCTTCATAGTTAGGTGCTATTATTTCTTGTTCCATTTTGTCTAAATTTTCTTCACCAGCAAATTCTGTTAAGTGAATTGTTGTCCATAAAGTATCTTCGATTGCAAATACTGAACGTTTTAAACCTATTTCAGAAATAAACGTAACCGGTCCTTCTAAATGTTTTTCACCAAATTCTGTGAAAACAGTTACTTTTCCTTTTGAAATAATATTAAGATGCTTATGTCTATGTATTTTACCGATAATTAGCGTTCCTTTGGGAATAAACATTTCCCTTGCATATGCACAACAGCCATATTTTTCATCTATTGGGGAATAATAATGGGTTAATGTGCAATCTTTTAACTTAGATTCAATTACTTTATCTTCAATCATTTTACTAATGCCGTCTTGAACAGCTAAAATGTTTTGCCTAAATTGAACTTTTTGTAATGAATTGTCAATAATTTGATTCATACGTTGTAATAAGGTACTTTAAAAGATTGGCCGTTAACGGTAATATTTATAAAACCTACTGGGTTTGCCGGCAATACCGCAGAACCTGTAGTTGCTGTTGTTGCTGAAGTAAAGTTTAGTATACCTAAAAAGAATTGTTGCCAGGCTCTTGTTGGCCGTTTTGTTTGGCCATCTAAAAATTCTGACTGTGGATAAGGGTTATTTTGGGTATTAGTCCATATTCCATTACCAAGATTATTGTTTGTTGCCATTAATTATTCCCAGCTTCAGCTTTAAGATTTGCCGCAGTAATCACGGCATTAATAGGATCAGTAATTACTACTTCAAATATACGATCCCGTGCTTGTCCTAGTCTACGCCAAATAGCACGATTTCTATAGGCTCCTTGTACACCAATACTGCACCAATGTTCATTTGACCAAGTTGATCCGCCATCATCTGACCATCGCAACATAGCTTGTGGAACATCATTATTAGGAAGTCCTACGCCTGGTTGAAAATGAATCTGCAATTCATGGAAATATTGACGTTGATAATCTGTAATTAAATGGGGCGTTCTTCTTAAACGTCTTATTTCATTGCCGTTATCTGTGTAATTATTAGGATCAAGCATATAAATTTCACCGTTACTATGATCACCTACAAGGTTCATGCCTTGAAAATGTGAATGACAATTACCACGGTGCCGGTGATAAACGTTATTAGAATCTACCCATAACCATTTATGCCACATGCCAGTTGCAATGTCATAAGCCCACGTTAAATCAAGTGTTGGAAAACTAACTACATACACTTCATGGCCTTCAATTAAATACGTCCAAGCCCTAGCATCCGATATAACGCCACCTTCAATGCTATATTCCACCGCATGGGTGCTTATTCGTGTTGGTGTATAACCGTTCATCATCATTACTTGGCCATCGCCACGAATATTTTTACTTAAATAAGCAAAAGAATTACCTAATCTAGCTACTGAAAACTTGGCCGCAATACCGTGCTGGGTTGATGTGCCAGGTATTCTTTGGAATGCAAATGGAAATAATCCACTATCAATCCATACTTCAGAACTAGTTTCACCTAATAAATATACTTCCCTGTGATCAACAATCATTGAAACTAAATTGTCAGGAGCACCATCTTTAGAACTAAATGCTAATTGTGAAGATATTGGGGATAAGATATTAGAAGAACCCCATTGCTGGGTATTTGGCCGGTTATAAACAAAATAGTTATCTACTACGTCCACTACGTCAGCCCCAGTAAATGCTCCATCATTTACCGGCATTAAACTAAAATTTAACGCATATAAAGTTGTGGATGATACTGTTTGGGATGCACTAACTACATAACTACCAGTTGAACCAGTACCTGTGCCAAATGTTAATGTTAAGGTTAACCCAGTACCATTTCCGCTTGTAGTTGTTACAGAAGGCGTTCCTGGGGGGATTGTATATACGCCACTAGCAACCACAGTTAAACCAGTTACTGCACCGCTACCACCAATACTTGCAACTGTATAGGTTGTTTGTTCGCTATAAACGCCACCAACTACCGTTACCGTATTGCCTACAGCATAACCAGTACCGGCAGTAGTTATTGCAACAGATAATGCGGCTGATCCACCTAAAGCAGTAATAATTGTATTTACAGTAACGCCAGTTCCTTGAATAGTTTGTCCTGGATAAAGCGTTCCATTGGCCACAGCAGTTACAGTTAATGTTTTACCTGATATAGAACCAGTTACTTGTGCTCCAATAGATGTTGTATTAAATGTTCTTGAAGTTAAACTTTGACTAAGGTTAATTGTATAGGTTCCAACGCCACCAGTTCCCGATCCTAATGCAGTAATAACTGTTTCATTTGTTACGCCAATACCAAACAATTGTTGTCCGGCCGCAATAACACCTGTATTCATTAATGTTACTGTTAAAGTTGTGCCTGTTATAGTACCAACAAATTGTGCCGCAACTGGGTTAGATATACGCCATGTATATCGGCTGATACCATCAACAATATAAACATTTGTACCATTGTCTGTAATTCCAACCATACCGCTATTAGTATTTAATGACCCAATAAGTGTTGGCGTAAACAAAAAGTTTAAAACATAAACGTATTGGCCACAAACTACCACCATGTATTGGCCACCTGATACATTACGCATACCACGTACTTCTTCAGTATTAAATAATGTAACTTTATTAGTTAAGCCTGGGGTTGGGTATAAAGCAATAACCCCGTTCATGCCAGGTTGTTTTAATGGGTCAATTTCAGGACGAAAATTAATACATTCCTGTGCATCTTGATAGATGGACGGTGCTTCATACGATGGGCCAACAAATCCAAAATCAGGCATATTTACCTTTAATTAGTAAAACCACCGGTTAAAATCCAACCAGCATCTTTTGCCTTACTCATTAATAAAGCATCTTGATAACGTGAAACTTGCATTGGAGCCATATTTGTACGTTTTATTGTAGATTTGGCTTGTGCGGCAAAATTAGAAATCATTGCAATCATTGTTGGATCATTTTTGCCATACATAGGGCATAAACGTTCTGCTAAACACCAACGCAAACACATAAAATAACCTTGTGGAAGCACAATATCTTCATAAAGTGTTTCATATCTACTAAAGATTGTTTTAGCAAACATGTGCATTTCACCCTGACCAGGATTAGGCCATAAGAATAAATTAGCAGATTCTGCACCAGCATTAAAATAAAGTGCTTTTGGCCAAGGACCGTTTAACGTTTTTAGTCCAATAGAATTGTAGTTATCTAAGTTCAGGACAGCCACGGGATAATCAATACCGCCATTTATTATAGGTGTTCCAGCTTGACTAGTAGCAATTCTGACGTAAGCAGAATCAATACTTAAAGGTTTTTGATAATACGCTTGGATGTTTGTAGCTACGATTGTGCCGGTAATTGTTGTACTTGCAACCGTTTGACTAGCACTAACTGTATACGTTCCAACACCGCCAGTTCCAGTAATTACAGCAGTAATTGTAGTTCCACCAGTAACACCAGTTCCACTAATAACCGATCCTATGCCTATATTGCCTGATGCAACGGCCGTAACTGTTAATGTAGTGCCTGATATTGATCCAGTAAATACTGGCGTTTGTGTACCTTGTACGATGTTTAATCGATATGTACCCACTTCGTTTACATTGCCGCCAGCACCAGTTAAAAATTCTACAATTTTAGTTCCAGCAGTAATGCCTGGGCCACTTAAATATTGTCCTTGGGCTACTGCACCGGAAGTAATGCCAGTAACAGTTAAAACGTTGCCTGAAAATGTTCCAGTAAAGTTTGCACCAACAAAGTTTAAAGTTGTAGGATCAGGGCCAATGGTGTATTGCACTTGGCCGGATATTACGTTAAATATAATTTCTGTAATGTTAAAAACAATAAAATCTTCATTACTCCATTGATCTAACATGTCGTTTAACATGTCCAAACAATCAACAGCAGAATCAGGGGTTGGGGCTTCACCAGCCGCCAATGCACCAATATCTTTTAATGAACGAGCAATAATATCAATTGGCGTTGTCATACCCTAACCTTTATTCAATTGTAAAAGTGCCAGCAAGCCACGGAAAATCTACTTTTTTAACGCTGTCTTTTAATTGGTTTTCTATTGCTAATTTTATTGAATTTACATTATCAATTGTTGTGTCTTTTTCAATCCATTGCACAATATCGCTTTCAACAATATCAGCTAAAGATTTATTGACTGATTGAAAATGATGTTTACCTTGAGTTTCTACAGTATTTACTCCGTCTGATCCACTAAGTAAATAATCAACAGCAATCAATTCATCATTATTTGCAAATAATTCTAAAATTGTCCATTGATAATTAATCATTACCAAGGTTTTCCACTAGCTGTAACTGGGTTTTTTAGTAATTCAATTTGTCCTAATAAACTTGCTTCAACAGTTTCTTTGCCTAAACTTTCTTGCACCCAGGCTAAAACTATTTCTTCAGTTAAATCTTTATAGGGTACAAGCGTTGCATTTTCTTCTTTTGTATATCCAATAGTTCCATAAGAAGATGCATTATGTTCACCATCCACAGCGTTTACACGCCAATGAACAGTATTAACAAAACCATCGCTAGTATTTCTATCTAATTGTGATACTGACCATGTGTATTCCATTATTTATTCTCCAAAGTTTCAATGCGTTGTTTCAATTCTTCAATTGTATTTAAAGCATTTTTTAAAGACATTACAGCTACGGCTAAAACTGACCTATCGTAATATCCCCAAGGTTTTCCTTCTTCAGGTGTAGGTGCGGCTTCTTCACCAATAGCTTCATGTACATTTTGTGCATAAAAACCTAATTGTCTATCTTGCCCAAAAATAGGTGATTTTTCTTCGTTATAAAACCAATACCCTGGCTCTAATTTTTTTAGCATTACATCAGGATTAATTGGAACACCATCTTTTGTTTTCCAAGTTTCATCCGATACTGACGATATAACTCCACTAGCATTAAATGTGGCAGAACCAACACCATAAGCATTCATAGTAACAATACCATTAAGGTCTATACTCATCCTTTGTGTATTATTAGTTCTAAATTTTAATGCGGCCGGATAATAATTATTTATTGTTGAAGAACCATCTGCATTATCGTAAGTTAATCTAAGACCTTCTGTTGTGCTTGCGTCAGCACCAACTAATATATAACATTCACCAGCTGAGTTTTTTGTTACAAAACGGGCTATTTCTCCAGCCGTGCTACGAACATCTAGCTTACTTACAGGCGTGTCAATGTTTATACCTACATTACCAGTACTTAAAATACGCATCCGTTCGCCCAATGGATTTGTAGTACCACTATTTTGAGTAGAAAATATTAAGTTAGCAGAGTAGTTATTTGCACCTACTGCTTTGATTTGTGCTTGTGGGTCATTTGCACCTTGTCCACCTGTGCTGAAATTTAATCCAGCATAGTAAGTACCATCAAAAGAATTTGTTTTGATTGATACTATTGTGTTTGCAGAGCCACCATAGACTGCTAGTTTTCCAAAAGAAGATGGGGATGTTTCGCCTACTCCTAAATTACCACTAGCATCTAGTGTCATTGCTTGGGTAAAAGTTATTGCGTTTCCTGCTGTGCCTGATGCGGCTGTTTTCCAGTAGTGATAACCAGCATCTTGTTGATACTGAGCAGCTACACCAGTTCCTACATATTTCCAACCACTGTTGTAATAAGCATTTGACTGTATGTTTATTTGTGCACTGCCTGTAAATAATCCGTATGCTGATTGAATTGTTGGTAAGTTTGCAGCACTAGGAGTAACTCCAAGACCTAGGTTGCCTGATGCGTCAAGAGTCATTCTTGTTCCATCTGCACCACCAAATGTATAACCTATTGCACCTGATTGTGTACCATAAAAACCTAAATATCCATTACTGTTTAATCGCCCAATATCGTAACAAAAAGATGAGTTATACCCAAGTCGTAATTGATAATCGTCTGTTGTACTTTGTACATCAAGTTTTCTACTAGGACTACTAGTACCTATACCTACATTGCCACTAGAGTCTATACGCATCCGTTCTAAAGTAGATGTAGCAAACAACATGGCATCGCTAGTATGGTTATATTGAACATACCCACGATAATAATCTGAACCACTTGCACCATCACCAAATAAAATAGTTCCATAGCCAGTAGTGGTACTTGCAAGTGCAATTTCACCATTTGTAACACCATAATTACCAACTTGCAAAGGTCTAATAGGATTTGTATTGCCTATACCTACGTCACCAGCACTAGTAATACGCATCCGTTCTGTTGGAGTTGCATCCGTAGCAAAAACAATATAACCTGATGCGTTTTTTGCAGAAATAGTTGTTACATTAGCACTTTGAACTGTAAGATTACCGCCCATAAGAATTTTTGTATTTGCTGACGGCCCTTGAATTGTGCTTTCGTCTGTTGGTAGATAAATTGCTGGTTGAACAGCATTATCTTGAGTAATTACAAGACGACCACCACTAGTAGTTGAAGCACCTAAGCCTAAATTTCCATTAAATACAAATGCTGAATTATCTGTTAATAATCCACTAGCACCAGCGTATGTTACTCGACCACTTGTTAATCCTGAATTAGTAAGGCCTGTAACTGTTAACCCACCAAAAAATTGAGCATTGGCTCCACTCCACCAGGCTCTTGCGTTGCCGTCACCGTCACTTAATACAATGTTATTACTAGATGTTCTAATATCTAATGAACCGTTATTTCCTGAATACGATCCAAGAATGACGTTTTTAGTGCCAGTAGTTAATAAATTGCCTGATTGATAACCAATAGCCGTGTTTTGATTTCCCCTACATTCATATAAAGAACTATTACCAATGGCAGTATTATTATTACTGGCAGTAAAGCTTCCACCAAAATAAAGTGACTGTTCTCCAATTGCAACGTTATTAGTGCCGGAAACATTAAACCCTAAAGCTTGTGTACCAAGAGCCGTATTAGAACTTCCTGATTGATTGTTGGACATTGCATAATTACCAATGGCCGTATTGCCAGCACCGCTAAGATTTGCATTTAATGTATACGTTCCCACGGCCGTGTTGTTGTAACCACCTACGTTTACTGACAATGCACTAGCACCAATGGCCGTATTAGCTTGAGCACCGGCTCCACGGCCAACAGTAATGCCGTAAACAGTTAAATCTGTGCCGGTATATAGTAGATTAGCCGAACTAGTAAATAAGCCACCAGTAGTTGTATATGGCACCCTACCGCTTGCTATGCCTGAAACTGTAATACTACTAGCACTAATTGATGTTGTTGTAAAACTAGTAGCACTTAATCCTGTTACCGTTAATACGCCAGTTGACGGCACAAAACTCATCTTAGTAGATGATGTTGTAATCGGTAAATTAC
>Ga0304730_1000984_pt1 | contig 22758 bp, 26 predicted proteins | sample M_130628_MF_Meta_FD_190474 | JGI IMG/M metagenome (GOLD analysis project Ga0304730, IMG submission 190474) | Freshwater microbial communities from Lake Montjoie, Canada to study carbon cycling - M_130628_MF_MetaG (v2) (version 2) | ecosystem: Environmental > Aquatic > Freshwater > Lake | place...
ATGCGCCGGTGGCGATGATGGAGCTGATTAATATGTAGGTGATGATCATTTTTATTTGTAGGTTAGGTGCCGAGGAATCCTCGGCACCTCAAAACCCACTCCCTTGTGAGGAGTGGGTGAGGGTGAGAGAATTGAGGGATGCTTAGTGGAGGACGACTGGACCGTCGTGGACGGCGTCCCACTGCTCGTCGGTGAGGTCGCATTGGTTGCCGACGGCGATCATAGTGGCTTCGATGCTGTTGCCTTGGCCCGGCCCGTTGGTGCTGATGCGGAGGTCGGAGTCGGGGGTGACGATTTGCCAGAGTTCGTCTTCTGCCAGGACGGTGTCCTTAAAGCCGGGGAAGCCGTTGCCAGCCTCGTAAATGGTCGCCTGTATCGTCTCGACCAAGTCGGCGCGGTAGAGGTCGTCCTCCACCGTGCATTGGTCGCGGTTGAAGGCGGCCTCGACCGATGCGACGATTTCTTCAGTAGTGCCAGTGAGGACGGCTCCAGCTCGGCGACAGATATAGGCTGCATCGCAACCACCACTGCTAATGGTGGTGATGACTTCGTTGTTAAGGGAGAATGTGCAGACTGACCCGCTGTCCTTGATGCTGATGACGATGGTTGATTTCATTGGTATTTGCTTTCTTTGTTTGTTTTTCCTCGGCGTGAATCGCTTTGGTGAAATCAATGTGACGCAGACCATTCCACTGGTCAACATTTATTTTTAATTATTTTTCAGAAACACCCATTTGCCTAGGGAAAACGCTCTGAATTATTTTTTAATTCCTGCTTTTTTGCCTGTTTTTTTCGGCGAAAAATCGTGCTCAACATGGATCAGATGCAAAATTCTTGCGTGATATTTGCGGTTGCACCTTCTCCCTCGCTTAAACCACTCATGCACAGCACTATAGCTGGTGCCGAGATGCTCGGCGATGCGCGACATAGCACCGCGCTGGATCGTGCCAGTCTCGCTCGTAAGTCTCTCTCTCAGTAGTGCTATGAGCCTCGGTCCATCGCTTGTTCGTGGTGTGTATGCCATGCATCACTCTCTCCCACTCTCTCTGGTCTGTCGTCTTTTATTTTTAAATTCTCGTCACAAGAGCCTAATGGAGACCTGATTAGGACTAGTCCAGTTCTCTCGGTAGGCTGGCTCTGTGATGTGGTGGTATCTGTCACGCACAGCCGACGCAATGATGCTTGGTGCGCTGTTGATTGTTAGGACATTCTTTGCCCGGCGGATGTATTCGACCAGGTGCGGAATGGACGGAACCGGCGTCAGTCCGTGGACCGCTTCGCCAAGCACGATGATAGGATCGTCCGGCCATCGGTTCTGTGCGGTAGCGATGACCAGCTCGCGAGGATACTGGGTCGGGTTCGAGTACCCGACAGGAAAGACCAGCGTGGATGCAGATACCGACTCGGGTACGTCAATGTTTGGAGCTGGAGCCAGTCTAATTGTTCGGTCCACGTCGTTGAACCGCCCATAAACAAAATCAAACAGCCTGCAGCCAGACCGTTGCCACTCATCAAATCGATTAGGCCAGACTTGCAAATTAACAGCCTCGTCGTAGTTGCTGCGCCTGTTTTCGGCAAGCGTCGGCGTCGCGTAGTCCACCAGCTCAAACAGAGAGTGGTATTTCTCCTCGCACTCGTAGTCCACCGACCAGCCGAGAGAGTGGTAGTGGTAGGCTATTGGCAGTGTGTGCACAATGTCGCCGAGCCGAAAGTGGTTGATGATTAGCAGATTTGGCATTTGAAACCCATAGTTAGGATGTTGTCTGTCTCGTAGCCGTCAGGGATGGGATAGGGGTAGTCAGTCATAGGTGCTCACCATTAAGCACATGGCGTCAAATGTCGCCCACTATTCTTTCATCGCTCGGGTGATAATCGCAGCCGCCACCAGCATGCATAAGCACCAGACCGTAGCCACTCCCAGAGAGTCTTTTAGAGCGTCAGGCATCATGCCGGTTGGAGCTCGTAGCCGGTACGCGATAAGCCTGGGAAAAAGGTGTAGCAGAACCGATGCTCCTCCACTCCACCAGTTTTCGGATCTGCGTTGATGCCGAATGCTTTAGCCAGCGCAATCGACGCTTCGCCAAGGTGGCTGCGCGGTCCGAAATCACCCACGATGCACTCGATCTCTCGACCAGTCTCTGAGTCATGCACGACAGCACGACAGCCGAGCACGATGCCAGCCGCCTGCATGCGCCAGTGGTTTGGCAGGACGATGAACATCTCTGTGGCCGAGTCCAAATACCGAGCTGGATCGGTAATTGCCAGACCCTCTCTCTGGTAGCTGGTCGTGCTGATGTAGTAGCCGGGCGCAGGATCGCCAGCGTGCTGGACGACAGGCCTGCCAGCGACCGTGACGATGCCCCACCAGTTGCCTTCGTGGCCAGCATTGGCAAGGTAGTCGAGTGGATCGGTGCCGGGTGGGCCGTAAGCTCCTCGGCCAGAGCCGTCGTGACCGTTGGCACCGTCAGCATCGATGCTCATGCCAGCGAGGAAAGTGTATGAGCCGTCAGAGTTTAGCTTTGGAAGTGGTTCAGTCATGAGTCTTTCGGGTTGAGCTTGTCTATGACATATCCAGCGACTCCGGTCGAGCCCTTCGTGAAGCCGAGATAGCCTAGGACAATCGAGCCGATCAGACCGTACCGACACAAAGCTAGTTGCGTAAACGACTGGATCTGAGCGGCGTTGTCGAGAGTGTAGAGTGTGGCAACATCAGACCAGTGGACAATCCAGACCACATACAGACCACCGATCGTCACCCATAGCGTGCGACTTAAGAAGATGGACAGCACGACGACGATCAGTGCCAGCGTCTGACGGATCGCAGAGCGGAGAGTCATAGCAAAAGCCTTGCGAGCCAGTAGCCTGCAGGAATCGCAGCGACTGGCAGTAGAAATCCGTAGGGCGGTGGCAGGATCGATGTCAGGCGCAAACAGACGATGCACAGAAGACCGGCACCGAGCCAGCCGAGCAGGTTGCCGCGATGGTCTGCCAGCCTCTGAGCCTTGACTGCGTCAGCCTTCGCTCCGGCGGCGATCCTTGTCTGCTCATCGGCTTGTGCCTGCAAGTTGCGGATGTCCTGATCGACCTTGAGCAGTTGACTCTGGCTGTGCATCAGTGCGTCGGTCGCATTGGTCAGACTCGCCTGGACTCGGGCCTCGCTGGCAATTGCTCGGTCAGCGGTCGCGATCGCATCTGCGGTCAGTGCTCGCAAATGCTTGATCGTCAGCACGATCTCTTCCTTGCTGATCTTGCTCAGCTCGTCGTCGGTGATCTGAGCGCAGACCGAAGACGCTGACAGCCAGATGATTGCTAGCCATCTCATCGTTGAAACTCCAGCCACTTGAGGATCAAGACTGATTTCGCATCGACTCGATCTTGAGCGGTGCGGATCTTCTGGATGTCGATGATCGTGCCTTTGCTCTCGTCGATTGCTGACCGCACAGCGACGCTGGCTGATGCTGTGCTAGCCTTGGCTTGAGCGACCGAGACGACTGCTGGCAAAGGCTTTGGACATGGAGTCTGGCAGGCGCAGAGCGTGACCAGAGACAGCAGAAGTAGACTATTTTTTAAGGTCGTCATCGGTCTGTTTAAAAATCACACCTTCCCATTTTCGAGTCTGCCAGTTGTGGTAGATGCGCTGGCAGAGGCTGATAAACATTGCCAGCGATGCCAGACAGCCAAGGATCATCCCAGCCGTTTTTGCGATGCTATCAATCTCCTCGTGCATCGAGGAGATGACTGCCACCCAGCTCCCGGCAATGCCGACTGAGCCGCGCCAGAGGTCACCGAAGATCTCGTTGCGGAGCATTAGACAGGAGTCGTAATCGGAGGCGTTGGGAAGAGCGCGTTAAACTCGGTGGGAGTCGTCACAGTTACGCCGTCGAGCAGGTCGGCGACCTCCTGAGCTGCAGCAATTTGCGCGTCGTAGGCTGACTGGCTGGCGACTCCCGAGCGTAGGTAATTGGCTAGCATGGTCACTCCGTAATCCTCTGCGCTGACTGGGTTTGGCTCGCCGTCTACGAGCGGTTGCCAGCCTCCTGAGCGTGCGAAGAGGAGCGTGGCGGCGTCTCGTTGTTCCTCGGTCAGGAAGGCAACATTGATGGTGATAGTGGTGGACATAAGTGGTTTATACGGAGGTGATTGTTTCCCACGCGGTCGTGTAGACTCTGAGTTTTGCAAGCGTGGTGTCGTAGTAGAGCATTCCTGCCGAGAGGCTTGTCGTTGGTGCGGTAGACCACGAGGGGATGATGACCTTGTCGAGAGTGTCGCGTCCGAGCTTGATCGCGTTGTCGGACTGGCATCGCGAATCGCTCCCAATAGCAGTGCGGTAATTGCCTGTCGCGGAGGTCGTTGATGTATTCTGCCCTAGCATGGTATTGTTGCTGCCAGTCGTGAATCCTACTCCCAGAAGACCGCCGATGGTGTCCGTTGATGCTCCAGAGTACTCGCCAATAAAAGTGTTCTTGCTCCCAGAAGTGCAAGTCCATGAACTGTTTGAGCCGAGGCCAGTGTTTTTTGCGCCCGTGGCGTAGTAGAGGGACTGATGACCAATTGCAGTGCAGTCACCATTGGCAGTAATATACCTCAAAGCCGCCACCCCCATTGCAACATTTTGACTGCCAGCGTTTATTCCAACTCCCGCCGAGTTGCCAATGAGCATATTGCTGCTGCCACTCGAGATGAAATATCCACTCTGATCACCAAGACAAGTGTTGTTTGAGCCACTCGTGAGTGAAGTTAAACTATCTCTCCCTAAGCTAACATTTCCCGATCCGAGTGTTCCCGATGTTTTTCCTGCTGCCGATCCAACGAAGAGATTATTACTGCCGTAGGTGTGCAGTAGTCGCGTCCCCGCCTGCGTAATCTGCCCCGCCGTCGCGGTGGTCGCAACGAGGTCAAGGAGCGTGCCGACGAAGAGCTTTTTGCTCACCGCCGCTCCGCCTGTGACTGTTAGAGTTCCGCCTACGGTCGAACTGGTTGCGTCAGTGTCGAGGGTCAGGTTGACAGCCTGCGAGAATGTCTGAGCCGCCGTAAATGTCTGCTCCACAGACAATCCCGCAAGGGTCGTCGAGGTGATTGGGAGCGTAAGCGTCGGCGTGCCGAGTGCGCCCGTCGGCGGAGTAATAAGGATTGTTCCGCTCGTCGCATTGCCGAGCGTAATTGTGCCGAGCGTCCCGCTCGCGCCGAGGGTGATTGTCGAGGAGTAAGCTGGGGTTGTCAGCGTGCCTGCGCTCGTCAGCACGCGCCCACTCGCAACCGCCGCCAGTGCAGTAGGTGTTGCCCCTGCCCCACCGCCCACGACCAACGCGCCTGCTCCCATTACTACGCTTGATGCCCATGCGGAAGTGCTCGAAAAATAAACAAGGCCGCCGCTTGTCCCTGCCACTGTCAGCGCGAGCGTACCTGAAGTCGTAACTGGCGAGCCACCCACCGAGACAATCCCGCCAGTAAATGACTGCCCCACACTCGTTACTCCTCCAGAAGGCTTAGCCACCCAGCTACCCACCCCGGCGCCGTCGGTTTGGAGGATATAAGTGCTCGTGCCATCGTCCACTGGCATCGCAAAGGTTTTGTGGACAGTGAATGTCTGTCCAGAGTCCACGATCAGCGTCCCACTCGCCGCCGTTGGCGTTGTCCCTTCTAGGGTGTAATCGGGCAGAATCGTGCAGGTGATTGCTGGGAGGGTGGCAATCAGATTGACTGTGTCGCGAATCGAAAACGCTGCGTAATTGCTCACCGCAGTGACAGTCAATAGCCACGCTCGCAACTCGTCCGAGTCGAGGAGCAGGGTGAACGTATAAACTGTTGTGGTGGTTGAGCCAGTCTTGACGCCTGTGGTCGTCTGACAGAGGTAATCGCCTGCGGTATCGTTGATCGGTTTGATCCCACAAATGAACTGCGGAGCGGTCAGTTCGATGACCACTCCAGACCGCACAAATTGCACTGCAAATGCGATGGAGTCTGACTGCCCTAGAACCAGATTAGGTTGCCTAGCAATCCCCCCGGCGGCACTCGTCCAGAGGAGCAGGTCAAGGTCGTAGTAAAGCGGGATGGTGATGGATGCCATTGGTAATTAGGGTAGAGGAGTTGAGAAGTTAGGCAAGCGGGTTAGGTCTCGATCTGAATGCTCGTTATCAGGTATCCGCTGAAAACGGAGTCGTAGTCGTAAAACGCTGTGTGCTGGTAGTTTAGTGCCCACTCCAGCTTTGCGGTCATGTAAATCTGGTCAGTCTCGCAGACTCCAACCATTGCCAGCGCGTTGTTGTAGCCAGCATACTCTCCCTCGGTCAGAGAGAAATTTGTGCCTGCCCATCCTCCGCTTGTCGTCTTGCCATCGCTCCCTGTGTAGGTGCGCGTCTTTGTGATCTGCGTCCCGCCGCCTCCGAATATCCACGCGGTCATGTTGTCGTTCTCCCAGCTCGCGATAAATTCCTGCGGTGATCTGCCCGGCTCGCTGGAGTTTTTGCAGAATTGGTTGAACTCTGCTGGAGAGGAGTTTGGGCGAAAGATTGGTCTGATGCGCTCGTTGCCAGTACCAGTACTCACTCCATCCTCAAATGTTTCCCATGGCACCAGGAACTCAACTGTCCTGTGATCGTTGCGAAGAGTCGTAGTCCTCGCCCCTGCGCTCTGGTTTTTGATGTAGAGGTTGAACCTGCACTGCCAGCAACAGCATCCTCTGTTTGCCACCCAAAACTTGTCGTAGTCACTCGGCGCGTCGTGCTTGATCTGGTATGCGGTTGGGTGTTCTCGCGTCCATCCGTAGTCGTTGGATTTCACATTATCCCCATTCCACACTTTTGTGTAGACCGTTCCGTTGACCGTGTCGGTAACGGTTGACGTGGCATAAAACTCCATCGCAATAGTCATCAGCGTCCACGGCTTTTTGCTGTCTTTCTCCGCTGTGCATCCCAGTAGGCTCATTAGCTCAAGACATACAAATGCTCGTCGCCACCGCACAGCTCGTAGGTCTGTGAGCCGCGCACATTTTGCGGATCGACGATGCCGACATAGGCCAGACCATTGGACAGACCAGGGGAGATGTTGGCGATCTTGACGTAGAGCGCACCAGTGGTGCTGGTCGGCGGGTTGATGCCACTGGTCACCGCGTAACTCACTCCAGTAATGGAGCCTGCGCTGTTTACATTGACCTGAAGGTAGACGACTCGGTCACCAGTCGTCACCGACAGCGTCGGCACTGGTATCGCATCGATGCGCGTCCCGCCGAGCGTCGGCACGCTGGCACCAGGGGCGGCCTCGGCGTTCTCGCCGAAGGTGCCGTTGTAGGCTGAGAATCTGGCAGTGGTGCCGGTGGTCACGTCGTAGATGTTCAGTGGCAACGGACCGCCGACGGTGGCGATCAATGCCTCGGGCTGAATGCTTAGGCAGTAGCCACGAGCGTCGAACGACATTGAGCGAGAGAATAGCTTGGTCGAGCCACCGCTGGTCGTAGCTCGCACCACACTCCCGCTGACTCCCAGACTCTGGTTGTTGCCGACAGCGGTCAGCGGTGGTCTGTCTCGGTGCCAGAGATCGATCCACGGACCGCTGACATAGCCAGCAGAGATCGCGTCACCGCTCCCGCCCCAAGGTCCAGTCGTGCCGTTTGGACCGCTGTAGCTGGACGCATACCGGCATGTGCCAAGCTCATACTGATACTGGTATGCGCCTGGACCAACTCCCAACGCCATCTCGGGCGCAATAGTCACCAGCACGCCACGTTTATCGAAGATTGGTGTGCGCTGGTAGTATTGATAAACGCCTCCACCAGACTGCGATACAAAGGTCCTAGTGCCACTCACCGGCGTAATGGAGTAGTAGCCGTCCACCGCACGCACAAACGGCCCTACAACGCCATAGCACGGCGATTCTGAGACGGTAGCGGTGCGGATGACTCGCTCACGGTGCCAAGTGTCCAGCGCAGCCGACGCCTGAGAAAAGCCTGTGGGGATGTTGCCGTAGTTGGTCGGCACAATGGACGGCGAGTCGGTCACGCCTCCCCACGGTCCGTAAGTGCCTCCTCCACCTGTGGCTGTAGTCACCGACGCGCCGAAGTGACAGGACGCCAACACATAAGGGTTGCTGTAGTCGCCAGCCACATACTTGTCGCCGAGTGCCTCAATGGCTGTTCCGCCACCTCCGCGCTTGACTCGGATGCCGAGCCCGGCGACTGGCGTGGACTCCTCCACATATCGCACCAGGGCATTCAGCTTTGTGGCTGTGACCTCGTCAGAGAAAGGACGCCCCCCCTCAAAGACTGGCAATATTTTGTCCTGTGCCATCGCTTAGGCTTCGACGGCGCGGACAATAATGTTGGCGGCAGCGGTATTGGCTTTGGCGTGGATGGTTGCACCTTGGTTGTAGGCAATCATCAGTCCGCCGGGCGCACCGCTGACGGCGGCGAGTCGGATCTGGTAGGTCGTGCCGTTAAAGCCGATATCGACATAGTTCGTCGGGTCGATGTTCTGGAGCATGTAGACGCCGACGGTGCCGATGTCACCGAAGCTGATCACCTCGTCTGTGGTCCCGATGTTCTGGATGAGATCGCAGTATTTCACGCCGGTAACGTCTTGCGTCACGTTGCATTGAGTCGAGAGTGCTGCGCTGGATTTTGCGTAGTTGAGCTGTGCGGAGAAGGAGAGTTCTGAGGCCATAGGTTGTTGAGTTTAAGCGTTTGGACCGGCGAGCGTTTTGTCGGCGTCGGTCAGCGTCTGTGGTGATGCTGGGTTGAGTGGTTTCGTGTAAATGTTTGGGTTCCAAAAAGCCGGTCCGCTCATCTGCCAGTCCTCGGTCACGCTGATCACCGATGCCTGTTTCTTCCACGACATCGCGGTCTTGAGCCAGTTTCGGTTGGTCGATGGCTGGTTGGGGATAGTCGGCGCGGCGTATCCCACGTCCGAGTAATCGCTAGGAATGGTGCCTTGGATGTAGGTCACCCGGTAACTTCCGCCGTAGTTAAGGTAGGAGTCAAATCCACGCCGCTTTAGCTTGTAGAGCAGTCGTCCTGCCTGCGTGGACTTGCTGGGCGCAGGTGGGCCGATAAGCGCGGGATCGACCGCCGGTGCAAAGGTCGAGAGCGCAGAGTACTCAATGTTGTTTTCGATAGCGTTGTTGATCGCGGCCAACTCGTTGGGCACGACTGCCGGTGACTCTGGCGGGTAGGAGAATTTCGGATGCGTCTCGATGGGCTCGCTCGATGTGGTGGCGTTGAACTCATACTGCGCCATGCCTTTAGGGTTGCTGATTCCCACGCCTTTGTAGATCGCTTTGACCGTCATGATGTCTCCGGCCTCACGGTTGGCTGAGCACTCGTAGAGCGACAGGGCGGAGATGGTCGGGTGCTTGGCACCGAGTGCAGGCATGGACGACAGACCGAAGCCGATGGCACTGGTCTTGTAAGTGACAGTGGCGGTGGCGGTGCCGTCGTTGCTGATGGCGATGTCGTAGCCGTCAGGCTGGGTGATCTTGGCAGCTAATGTTGCACTGCCGATGGTTGATGTGCTCATTTAGTCGGCCAGTTTGAGGTATTGGTTTTTGGGCAAGGTGTTCACAGCGATCTCTTTCTGGACTTCTAGCTGGAGGTTGGCGGCCCGGTTCATTTTCTGCATCTCCTTTGCCTCCGCGCTGAGCGTGTTTTGAATATAGCCACCGCCACCGCCGATCTTTGCCATAGAGCTGGAGATGGTCGAGTAGCCACCTGACGACTCTAGTGCCGAGTAGTTGAGCGGCGTCGGCTTGGAGTCGCCAGCAAGCACCTTGGCAAACATCGCCTTACCTTCTGCATCGGCTTGACCTTCCAGCACCTTGCTTTTTGCTCTCAACGACTCAACGCCTTCATTGCCAGTAATTACGCTGATTGCTTTTGCAAAGTCTTCGCCAGCCTTGCCAAATGCGGCTCCTCCTTTGGCAATTTGCTCCCCGCCTGCGGCAATGTCTTTCAGCCCACCGCCTGCCTGGATGCTTGGAACATAGGATGCCGATGCAACTCTTTGCTCATACGTCATGTCTGTTTCACCTTCACCACCTCTTGCGTAAGTGTAGCGACTTCTGGCGGCATAGTAACGAGCCCTATCAGGCGCAACTTCTTTATCAATTTGCTCTGTAGTGAACCCCTTTTTCTTCAGTAAAGGAATCAAAGCCTCAAGCTCAACTTGAATCTTGTTCATCTCTGCCAATGATGTATTGGCCGTGGTGTTTTGCTCCGTTCCATGAATTTGACTCATGGAGAACTGCTTTCTTGCCCACACGTGCTGAGTTGTGCCCTCAGTCAACAAATTTGCCGCAGCTTGAGCCCCTTGGACAATGTAGCCCTTCAGAATCTTGCCTAACCCAATGAAGATGTCCTGCGCCCCGGCAAACATGTCGACCGCTTTGGGCCCACCAAAGACATCTTTCATGCTCTTGAATTTCTCAGCCAGATAATTCCACGAGTCGTTGAAGGCCAGCTTCATGCGGATCGCCAGAATCTGAAAGATCGTGCCGTTCTGGATGCCGCCAACAAGGATCTCGACGCCACTACGGATCGCCGAGCCGAACCTTTTGCCGAAGTCGCTGAGTTGGATAGTGTTGTTGAGCAGGATAATGGCGGCGCGGAGTGGATCGACGAACTCCGCTGTCATACTCATGAAGAAGGTTTTTACCTTGCTGGAGATGCTCTGAATCGTATTCCACACCAGCATCAGTTGCTGACTCGACTTGGTCAGCGCGTCGGCCTGTCCGCCGTAGTCTTTGCTGGCTTGAGCCAGAGCACTACCGGCACCGCCAGCGTTCAGAAATAGCGACGAAAACGGCTTGCCACTAGCTACCAGCTTATCGATGGCTCCCTGCGCCTCTCCGGCTGCCAGTCCGCTGTTCTCCAACGCTTTCTGCATGAGGAACATCTTGCCCGGATCGATGTGGCCCATGCGTGCAGATACTCGCCCGATTTCATTGCCGAAGTTGACCGCCTCCTTCACTCCCTCGATGAAGAAATCCGCCACCTTGTAGCTGGCAAAGGCTGCGCCCAACGCCACAAGTGCGCCTGTTGCCGCCTTGATCGCGGTGTTGAATCCGCTGGCGTCTAGGTCGAGAAATCCGACTGCCTTAGCTCCGGCCATAAATTAGAGAGTGGTTCATGCGTTAAATTCCTTGGCGATTTCGTCCATCATCCTCTGCATCTTGGCAGCAAACTCACCGCGCAACTGATCGGCGGCGATGACTGATGGAGAGTATTTTGCGTCCTGTGACTGAGCGTAGCCGATGCTGTCCTGAATCCACAGGCGGATGTGGTTCTTGGGCGCATCAAATTTCCAGAACCGCCAGCCTCGAGCAAACAGTCCGATAGCCTTGATGCGTCGGGCCAGCTCCTGAGCGGCGGTCTTGGCTTTGCCCCTGCGCTTGATGCGGTTGCCTAGCACCTGAGCCTCGGCGGTGATGATGGCTGGCGTTGGCATGTGCTCCCGAGCCACTCGGCGCGTGCGATTCACGAAGAATCGTCCGTGCTTTTTCATCATGATCTTGCCCTTTTTCTTTTGGAGTTTTTCCATCTTCTCCAGAGCTCGATTGATTGCGCTGCCGTCAAATCTCATAGGTTGTGGAACTCAGGTGGAAAGAATCGGTCGTCAGTGTGGGCAGGTTTTGTTGCCATATTGTGCATCCGCATTAGGGAATGACAATAGGCGTTGCCACGAGCCACCGGCAACTCCCACAGGATGAAGTGTTCCGACCATCGAAAGTACCGTGCAATCATCGCAACGTAAGCCGCGCACGGTGACGGCTCGATTAGTTTGGGTCGCTCTCAAAGTCGCCTCCAGTTTCCTTCATTGGGTCGGTGTTTGGCACGGCTCGACCACTCTCGCTGTGCGTCAGGATCGATGCGATCAAGGCGGCGGCCTCGTCGGCGTCGTGAATGGTGTACTTGACCTGGTTGATCCAGGCGAAGACTGCCGAGTCGAATGTCTCGGGCTTGCGTCGGGCGCGGATCAACTCGCGCTCTGGGCACAGGCATCCGTAGATGAATGTCGGCAGGTCGATGAACTCCGGATCTGATAGGTTGACCAGTCCCAAGATGCACGCCCGACGAGCGTAGCTAAGTGGCTGGATGGTAATGCCCTTAAACTCAAATTCCCGAAGGTATTCTTCGTCAAGGTCGAGTGCGGATGTGGATAGTGGTTTGGTCATAGCATGGCTTTCATTCTGGACTTAAGTCGGTTGCTGGCTTTTTCACCGATTAAGATCGTCTTCTCTCCGTGCTGAATCACTCGCAACGGCTTTACGTTTTTGCGAATCCAGCCGAGGAGCACCTCGCGGTTTTCCAGCACGCCCTTCATCCAATAGAGCGGATGCTCAGTCGGAAGGCTGAATGACTCCCAGTCTCGGGCCTTTGCGTATGCTGTGACGGCCTCCTGCGCCTTCTCTTGCAGTCCATCGTCAGTCACATCGAACCAAAAGGAAAACGCCTCGCGTCGGTTGCCGGTGTTGTCCGTCGAGACGATGCAGGTGATCGGCTCGGCTTTGCGAATGGGAATGCCTAGAGCGAGCAGGATCGCCGCCAGCTTAATGTCGGTGACAAAGATGTGCTTTTCTTGCATGGGGATAAGTCATAAGTGGTTGATTACGAGGTAATCAGCGGATACTGAGTGGCATTGATGGATATCTTTTTGAACTCGGTGTTGCCCTTGCTAACATCGACGTCATCAACGACGATCAGCCCTTGAGTGACTCCGTTGCTGGTCGCGGTATTGGCTAGGGTCAGAGCCACGCCAGGCGCGGCAGCTCCGAGTCCGCTGGAGCCAGTCAGCACGCCAGCTACGGAGAATGTCTGGGTTGCGTTATAGAAGGCCACAGCGACAAATTCGCCAGACTCGTTACGGACCTGATTTTTTTCTCGCGTGGTTTTTGCGCTGACGCTTTGCGCGATGATTCCGCTTTCGGTAGACAGTCCCCAGATGACTCCGGCAGATCCAATAGTTGTTACGGGCATAATTTTAGAAGGTTAGGTAGTTGCTGATAAGGTGATGGATAAGGCAAACAATGCAAGAGGGTTGCTAGCCGTCCGACGGCATACAATGCAGAGTAAACTCCACCTCGTAGCAGTAGGCTTTGTGCTCGCCATCGATGACCATCGATCCGGTCGAAGGCTCAAAGCCGTGGCAGTGGAATCCAGAGACAGTTGAGAGCGTCACCGCCGGAGTGGCATAGGCGAAATTGTTGATGGCGTTGACCACGTCGGTGCGCTGGTTGGTCGAGGTCTCTTTGACGTGAGAGCGAAAGATCAGGCGCACCGGCACTTTAAAGATGCCAATGCCTGGACCGATCACCTCCTCGTAAGACTCCGCATGCACAATGATGTAGGGCATCGGCTCTTTGATCACGTCCTCGTCGGAAATGTAGATCTGGTTTTTGCAAACTGTGCCAGCAACGGCGGTCAAGAGCTTGGTGTAGATCGCGTTCTCGGCGGCCACTAAGACAGAGTTCGTGATCATAAATTAGGCTCCCTTCACTCGAACGATTAGTTCGTTGCCGTCCGCACTGGTCGTCGTCGAAATGACCAGTTTTTTGCGGTTGATCGGCGTGCCGTTTGGTCCGTTGGGATCGACGTCTTGAATGTAGATCGTTGCGCCTGGCTCAATCGATGGTAGGTCAGAAATCAGAAAGTGGACACCTTGCCCCATGTTGATCATGGGTCCACCAAAGTCGTCCTGCTCGTCTTCCTGACTGTCTTCCAGAAGCACCGTGTAGGTGGTCGTAATGCCGTTTTCGATGATGATCGCGGTGCGCTGGATATCGTAGGCAAAGACGCCTGCCAGATCCACTTTCATCGCGTCGGTTAAAGCACTCATGGTGTGAGCGTATTGCCTTCGTTCGGACTGTCAACTGGCGTGGGCGATTCGCCGATGATCAGTGGCGAAAGATCCAGTCCAAAGTCCTTGATCGGCGTTGGGCTGGTGACGGCTGATAGGTCGATGAGCTTGGCCAGCGCGGCGTCCCACGACTGACCAGGAATGATGCGGGAGTGGGTCGGGATGATAACCTTGCCTCGGGCCATTGACTCGACTGTGGGATGCTCGGCGGTCGGCTCCACCCAATGCCGGAAGCCACGAAACTTGCCGCGGGAAAAGGTTGAGCCCTCGGGCACCTTGAAAATGAACTCCACTTTGTCCGCTCGCTGAGCTGTGGTCAGCCACCACTCTCTCGAGCGCAGTCCGAACATTGCGGTGGCGTCGGCGTCGTCGTAGATGATGGAGAAATTAACACCGTCCTCGCCGTGATAGAGACGCTCAAACTCATCGATGTCTCCACCAGCTAGTCGCAAACATTGCGCGTAGAGCTCGCTCCCTCGCCAGCTGTACCAGAGGTTGTTTAGGCTCCAGTAATGTCGCTTCGGACGTGGCATGCCGTAAAGCAGAGTGGCGAGCTGTAATGCCTTCTCCACGTCATCCTCCACGATGGCGTAGGAGCAGAGCAACGCCAACGCCTCCCGGCGGTCTGGCATGACGGTAAAGGCTTCAGCCGCCAGCACTTTGGACAGCGGTCCGTCTTCGGCTTGGGCAAGGTTCAGCAGGATCTCGTATCGCTCCAGCGTGTCGATCTTGGGCGATGCCAGCGCGGCTCGTCCGTAGGTTTTGGCTAGTGCCATTTCTTGCCCCTCAAACGCCTCCTGGTGAAGGTAGAAGTAGTTTCGGCTACATTGCTCTATCTCTCGTCCAAGGATGCGCCTGTTGCGCTCCCTGCCTCCGTGCTTGGTGGGCATTGGTCGGTGCAGGAAAGTGGCGGCTGGCAGTTGCCGATAGGTGATATCGTTGGCGAAGGAAAGTTGCTCGTGGAGCGGATAGATCCACCGAGACTCGACCGACGCCTTGACGAGTCGCTCGCGGATGACCTGCTGTTGCACCACGACCTCGCCCCGCACGTTGTATGGGCAGAGGTAAATATCCGCGGTGCCTTCGGCGGCGGCTGAGCGCAGAGCTTCGACGGCACCTTCCTCAAGCATATCGTCGCAGTCTGCCCACATAAGGTACTGAGCACCAGTCGCTCGGGCGGTCGTCCATGACAGCTCTCTTGCTCTGGAGAATGAATCGACGTGGGGCCAGTCTTTAGCCTGGGGATCGTTCTGGTAGGTAAGGATCTGGTGTGGCAAGTCCAGCTCTCGACAGACGGTGCGGATCACTTCGTCGCTCAGATCTTGTTCCTGCGCTCCGATGGCGATCACAAAGACCGCAGAGTCTACGGCAGGCCGAAAGGCGCGGATGAATCGCTCGATCACGTCGGCTTCGTTGCCGACGATACAGGCCAGACAAATTAAGGGTGAGTCAGTCATAGGTGCTCAATGTAGTGCAGTTGCGGAAAAAGATCGTCTGAAAAATACGCAACAAAAAGGCCCACTCACCATTGCTGGCAAGTGGGCCGAATTGTTGCCGACTCAGCTACTAGGCGTAGCTGGTCGTGATAAGGACACCAGCGGTGTTGTCGATGATCTTCTCTGCGACGTTCTGGCGGACGCGCATGATGTTCGACCGACGCTCATCAGAGCGATAGGTCTCAGGCGTGAATAAGCCGGTGGTGTCCTTGGACCATTGGATCGTCCGTCCAAATCCACCAGCGGTATACTCGCCGCCCTGCACGTTGCCGACAAGGATGTAGGCATCAGACCAGACGAAGCCACCAGCAAACGTCTGCCCTTTGTTGGCGGTGTTCTTTGGTGCCTTGCCGACGTAGAGCGTCTCCACGCCAAGAGCTTGCGCGATGTCTTGCTCGCTTGGCAAAGCGCGTTGGTTGGCTCCACGAGGCACAACGCCGTAGATCTGATTCTGCATCAGCTGTGCACGGCGCAGGCGGTTGAACACGTTCTGCGACATGATCACCGCGTTGGCAATGCAGCCTTGCTTGAGGAGGGTGGTTTTTGCGGTGTCTACGTCACTTGCTGGATCGGTAGTGGCAACTGCGCCGGTGGTATAGGCGGCAACTGGCGTGATTGCCGTTGCGCTCCAGCTTGCAGTCGCAAGTAGCAAGTTTGCCACACGAGCCTCGTAGGAGATCCTCAGCTGACGCTCCAAGAGCATCGCCTCGGTCGCTTCCAAGTTCATGAAGCGGTTCACTTCAGCTTCGTAGCTGTCGTCCACAATCGACTCCAACCCATACTCTTGCGTGTCGTAGGTGTCGGTCGAGAAGGCACGGTTGACGCGAGCGTAGCCGTTGCCTTGCTCGCGTGGTTGCGCGTCAGCATTGAGGAGTTCGGCGGCGGCGAGGTTCGCCTTCATGTAGATTCCGCGCCGGGCATCTTCGGGTTTCACAGGCAGAACCTGATCAGCGATGAAGAGCTTGTTGAAGTCTGAGTTTGCCTGTTGCACCAGCGCGTAGATGTCCGCCCGTGGTGTCGCTTGTCCATTCGTGTAAGCCATAAGTCGTTAAAAAGTAAAGGGTTGAGGAGTTGAGGAGATTAGAGTTTGCCGATGAATTCGACGATGATTCCGGCGGAAGCAACGCCAGCCTGGAGACCAGCAACTGCGGTCGGCCAAGTGGTGGCGGTGCGGGTACCGATATAGCCGCCGGTGATCACCGCGTACTCGGTGCCTGGAGTAATCGCGGTGCCAGAGACCTGCGCCATAAAGGTGCCAGGAGCAGTCCAGAGTTTGACGCCACCGTAGCCAGCGTCGGCAATGTCCTGTTGGAGCACGCCAATGCCTTGAGTGACACCGCCAGCGGCGGCTTTGATCGTGCCGTCCGACTGGACGTCAACGACGAGGTAAGCTGAGATGGCTCCAGAAGCCTGAAAGGTTCGGAACCCGAGATCGTTTTGCGTAGACATAGTTTAGAGAGAGTTGAGTTGGTTGAAGTTGAGTGGATTACCGGACGTTGCGGGACTCCGCATATTCCGTGCTGAAGTTTTTGATGCAGTGAATCATTGCTGCGTTTTTGTCGCCATCGAAACGCTTGGTCTCGGTCTCGACGATTTGGGCAAAGGTCTTTTTGCCAGCGAGTGGCATGGCTGATCCACCAGCGGGAATGACAACGCCGAGCTTGGATGCAAACGCCTTAATGGCGAGAGTTGCGCCCATTTCGGCGGCCTTCTTCATCGCATCTTTCAAGTCAGCTTCTTGTTTGGCTTCCTCGTCGGTATCGATGTCGATCTCCAGCTCTTGCACTCCTTTTGCTTTCGGCGGCACATTTGGATCGGTGATGTTGGGTTCGGTGCCGGGATCGGTGTCGTTAATTTGTGCGTCGTCAAAAGCCTTTTTGAAAGCCTTGTACTCCGTCATGTGATTCGCAAACTCCTCCGCCAATTTGGCTAAGGTCTGAGCGGTATCAGCCATGTCGGTCGTCGGTGATTTTGGAGAGTCGGTTGGTGTGTCGGTTGCCATAATGTTTGTGCTTAGTGATTTGGTTTTAGGTGATGGTTGAGATTCGTCAATGGGGTAAATGGCTGAATAGAATAAAGATTTATTGGCTGCGGGATCGCTGACCAGTGATGCGGTGATGACCTCGTCGCACCTTGCTACACAAGCATTTGCGACCTCCACGTCCACTCCGGTGAACTCCAGAGAGATACCAATGTGCGTAGGATTCTTGCGAGCAATCTCAAAGATTTTAGCGGACTCTTCTTCGCTCTCGTAAATGTGCAGGTCAGCGCAGACTCGCCCATTCTCCAGAACAAAGTTGTCCACGTAGCCAGCGGTCGAAAACACTCCGCTCCCGTGGTCGGCCTTGACCTTGACGCTCCCTTTTTCAAGACAGGATTTATAGACCTGCGCCAGCGTGGTCTGATCCACATACATCTGTCTGCCAAAGTCGTCCTTGTGCCCCTTAGCTTCGCCGACAGAGATCAGGGAGACGCGGTGGATGCAGTTGTTGGACTCGTCTACGAGTGCCGACGTGGACTGGCTGTCGTTGCTTTGGAATGTAGAAAGAAATGTTGGCATGGTGTGACTTGTAAGTTTTTCGCCTGACTGAATCTTTTCTGACTGCCGATCAAACCAGTCTCGAGCTGGCTGCGGATCGAGTGGGTTAATGCCCCATAAATAATGTGCGACGGCACCGGCACCGGGCCACTCCTTGTCGTCGGCGTTGCTGTTTTTGCCAGCGTCCAGATCGACCTTGTGCCGAGCTCCCCAGGCACTAGCCTTAATAATCTTCTCGTCGCTGACTTCGCCCGAGGCCATGCGCCTGGCGGCGTCCTTGGTGCCTTCGGTCAGACCGTCGCCACCTTCTCCGGCGCGAAGAAATTCCAGTCCGCGCTTGGCGGCGTTGATGATGTATTCCGGCGGTTTCATTTGTCCTTCTGTAGTCCTTGAAGGTGCGACTCGACCTCCTTAAGCAACTGCGCCCGAGTCTTGTCGCCGTCGTAAATTGCGTAAGCCGCTGCGATGGCTTGGTTGCGGGGGATCTTGTCCATGAGCAGGCTGACCAACTCGCGCAGGGTGGCAGCGCGTAAATCCTCGGCATCGATCTTAACGTCAAACTCGTTGACCATTCGCGCCGATGCTTCTGTCGTGGTGGCGTCGGGCTCGGTGCCGGGAGTAGGTGCCACGGTCGATACTGACTCGCTCTGAGAAATGTTGGTCGGCTTGGCCATGCCAGATCCGAATACTTCCTCGACGGTAAAGCCTTCGGCGGCGGCTTTGTCCCGCTTGATCTTTGCCCACCGCACCATGTCGCTGGCGACCTTCTCGGGATCTTGTGCGTCCTCGGTCCAGTAGTTGAGTGGGTTAAGCAGTCCGCTCTGGAACAGCGAAACATTGGCTGACGACTCGCGCCCGATGTCGGGCTGGGGATGCGGTCGGTAACACCACCGACCACGACAAATCTTGTCGGCAGAGCTGACAGGAAAGATGCCTTTGGCAATAGCGTCCATCAAGGCGGCGTCCTTCATTCGATGCGCCAGCGGTGACAGCACTCGTTGTCCCCTGGTGAACTCGGCCTTGGCTTGCTCGCTCTCCAGTCGGCTCGAGACGCCACCTAGGTTAGTGGCGTCGAGGCCGAACGAATACGGCAGGTTGTAGCTCATGCAGGTCATCTTGAGGAGCATGGTCATCAAGTATTGCGACTCGGGACCGGGCGAAGATGTGTCGGCAAATTTGATGTCCTGCCCGGCGGTCAGGTGATTGATCTGACCGAACTGAATGTCCTGCGCCATCGCTGATTGCTGGTTGTCAAATTGGCTCGATGCGTAGCCGTCCATCGCGCCAATGCCAGCGGTCGCGCCGGTGCTGTTGGTGAAGATGGTCAATGCACTGGCGAGCTTCGCTTTGCCCTTCGTGAACTCAATCATCTCGTAGAGATCGCGCAGGTTAGCGACGGCGGCGTCCAGCTTGCTCACTCCACGATAGGCGTCCAGTTGCATGGCGTCCATGTAGTGGACGAATTGCGACGCTGGCACATCGATGGGATCGGTATACTGACCAGCCGCCATGCCACGTTTAAAAACTCGGTAGGCGACTGGCTGACCGTGATCGCCAATCAGCACACCGCTGACGTAATCCTCGCTGACAATGTTTTGATAAACGCCGCCGAGGCGGTCTGGCTCAATGGCTTGCAGGCGAAAAGGTAACTGAATCAGTTCGTCAGGCGACATCGACGGATCACTGCCGGGGCGAGTAAACACCCATCCGTAGTCTCCGCCACGATTCATGCCCAAGACACCGAACTCGAGCAGTCGGAAAAAGTCGGCTCGATTTGCGTGATCGCATTTTGGGAACCACTCGTGGTTGAGCCACTCCTCAACCGCCGCATCCAGCATGGTGTCGCCGGTCTGCGCGTGGTAGCCTTGCGGAGCCACATACATTGCGTATTTGCGGTTGAGCGTTTTCGCTGGCGCAAAGTTATTCTCTAGATCGGTGGCTTCGCGAAGCAGTTGGAGCCGGTCGCGCTGGACCTGAAAAGAGTTGGGCGCAATCTGTGCTGGTGCGTTCTCGCGACGGTTGGTGAAGCTGGCGCCGTCGTATTTAAACTCATGGAGCAGACGCTTGGCGGCCATGCGACGCACACCTGCCATTGGCGCAATCGCGTTGATCGCTCGGTCGAGGAAGTTGGGAGCGAGTGGGTTGGATGGTGAGTGTGCGGCCATTGGTCAGTCTATTGGTTTGCGGTTCCTCGCCCGATCGATCGGTTGAAGTTTGCTCGCACGTTCATTGTCCGCGCACCGCTCAATAGTCCAGCGGCATAGTTGCATTCTTGGATCAGGTCTTGAGCACTCTCCAGCGATGGGAAGCTGAAAGAGCGTCCTGCAATGGAGTAACTTACGCCACGCACCGAGCTTGCAATTATGCAGGTCACGGCGGCGGTTCTGATTTCGGTGAGTTCGGTTGACGAGAGTCCTACGAGTGTTCCTTTGACGGCCATATGACCTATGCATAGTCGATATCCGCATTAGGGCAAGAGGGTTGCGGGTTCCGGTGGCGGTCCGTCATTCGTCAGGTCAGCCGGATCGGCTGTAGCAAACAGCACTCGACGAATGCGCTGGTCGAGTAGTGCGCTGACCAAGCTCATCTGGTCGCAGTCGAGCAGATGGTTCGCTTTGCCTTTGCTGACCGTCCATAGCCATTTCTTCTGACCGGCCTTATCGACCTCCTGCCGCTTAAACTCGACGCTGGTCTGCTTCTGATACTCATTGCTGACGTTTTGCGGCGCGGTGAATCGGTAGGCACTCATGCCTCCGCGCATGCGGTGGTACATGTTTTTAATCGGTTGCTGGCACCAGAAAAAGTAGCGAGCCTGGCGAACCTTGCCACCTTGCCCGATGCCGACGTGACCTACGTTGACCGAGCTGAACGGATATTTGCGGACGATGCGTTGACCGTTAAATTCTTCGTGGTGAGGAAAGTCTCGGCGGTTGGTCGAGTCTCCCCACAGTCCTTGCCAGCCGTAGCGGACGCACACCTCTTGGACTGCCGACGTATCAAAGGCGATGTCCACCAGCGTCCTTCCAGGCTCCACGCCGAGCTCGATGCGGAGCTCCTCCAACTCCTCCCATGTGGTGATGCGTCCCTCGTCAATGATGCGGGATTCGGTCGGCCCATAGGCACGGCAGACGTACCAGCGGTGCGCTCCCTCGCCTTTACTCGCTCGCCCGGCTTGGTTGTCGATGGTTAAGAATCGTCCGATCTCTCCGTCGAAGATCTCGCGCTTGAGGTAGTTGCCTTTAATGCGGTCGAACTCGACGCTCGTCTCAGCGTCACTCGGCGACTCGTCCCACGCCAAGGCCCGACGCTTCTGGATGTAGTCGCGGAGTGGTTCGATGGCACCTTGCTTTGCCGCCGCGCTGGCCTTGAGCTTCTCCATGACCATTGCGCCCAGCTCAAAGTAATGGACGCTGACAGCCTCCCAGTGGAATGACCGGTGATGCGCTGGAGCGTTCGGGTTGGTCACCTCGTATCGACCGAGGCCAGCCTGCCGACGTCGCGAGATCTCGTCAGGCGGCCAGTCCACTCCGCAGTGCTGGCAGTTGTAGCGCACCAACGGCAGGATCTTCGACCAGACGAATTCGCCTGTCTCGGTGATCGTCTCCTCGGTGCGCGGGAACTTGAGGCGATCCTTGTCGTCGGTGAGTCGTTGGAACTGGTTGCAGGTCGGGCACGGAACCGTCCACTCCTCGCAGGTGCCGTTGTTGAAGGATGCGTCCGACTCGTCGCCAAGGATACTGCCGGTGGAGAGCGTCAGGATCTTGTTGTTGCGGACGCCTTCGACGCGCTTTTCAAAGGCGGACATGATGCCAGGCCGGTACATGTGTGGCTCGTCCATTGTTAGGTAGCGGACGCGCTTGGACTGCGCGTTGCTTAAGTTTGCGCCGACGCAGTAGAAGGACATGCTCGGCAGGACGATCTTCTGGACTCGTTGCTTGTGGCGGTCGCTCGGGAGCTTTTTGGCAAGGAACTCGTTCTCCTTAAGCATTGGCCCGATGCGATCCTCGAGCCAATCGGCGGCGTCGGGATCTGACTGCGCCACCATGTAGTACATGCCCGGCTCTGAGTCGATGCACCAAGCTAAGTGGATCTCGCCGATCAGCGACTTGGCAGAGCCAGCCGGTCCGCGCACGTCCACTCGGCGAATGGTCGAGTCGCTCATGGCTCGCAGTGGTTCGATCAACCACGGTGACTCCTCGGCCACATACATGGGATAGCGAGTGGACTGCGGGAGCCTAAGCACGCCGTCGTATTTCTCGACCATTGATCCGTCGAATTTTTCTGGCACCGCCCACTCGGCGACCTGCGCCAGCCACCGTTTGTCTTCTTCAATGGTCGCCATTATTTCGCGTATTGCCCGAGGTAGAGTTTTACCTCTTTGGCAATGGAGTTGTAGATGCCTCGGTCGAGTGACTGGTCGAGGATCTCGAAGATCTTGGTCAGGTGCGTCGTCCATTCGGTCTTGACCAAGTCACGGTCGATGACTCGCTCCTTGGCCTTGTCTAGCTCGAGCTCAGCCTTGAGCGTTTGAGCTGCGAGTTTGCGCGATTCCATCTCGGCGTCAGTGACTTCGCTATTCATTGTCGGCGCAACTCCGGCAGGTAATGGGTTGTCCTTGAGCCACTCGAGCAGGTCCACTCGATAGATTCTCCCACAGCGAAAGCCGACACAGCCACCGGCCTTTGCTCGCTTGATCTCGGCAAGTGGGATCTCGAGAATTTTCGATGCGCTGGTCATCGCGTCGAAGCTCGGGACAATTCTTTTGTTTTTATTCAGCCGCGCTGAAGTTTTCTTTGTCATTGGATGTTGCAATTATGATTCTTTCGTAAGTGAGACGCCAGCCGGGATGCCCCATGAGAAAACGTCGCAACCACGCTGACCC
>Ga0304730_1000985_pt1 | contig 22747 bp, 33 predicted proteins | sample M_130628_MF_Meta_FD_190474 | JGI IMG/M metagenome (GOLD analysis project Ga0304730, IMG submission 190474) | Freshwater microbial communities from Lake Montjoie, Canada to study carbon cycling - M_130628_MF_MetaG (v2) (version 2) | ecosystem: Environmental > Aquatic > Freshwater > Lake | place...
GCTGCTGGTCCCATACGATCGCCATCACGCTCGTGTTGACGTGTGTGAGTAAGTTCATGTGCCACAGTACGGAGCACATCCATGATGTGTCTGTTACCCCAGGCCACTTCCAGCATGTGTTGGTCATCGGTGTAGCGACCAAATGTTCTATTACGCACTGACCATTGGGGATCCTTACGTAGTCTGATTGCAGGTATCTGTTCTAGTTTTAATTCAGCCGCACAAAAATCCACAAAGTCTTGCAATACACTTTCATCATCTGCGGGTGGTTCTTCGCTCAGGAACATCTTGGTTTCGGGACTGACACCATCTGGACTGCTGGCTTCTTTGAATCCATACACAAATGGTTTGCGAGGTTCTTGTTCGGCCAAACTCAATTCTTGATCTCGGGCACGGTTACGAGCATCATATAATTGTTTAATCAAGCCTTGACTACGCAACATTTTAAATGCTAAATTTTCTGGACCAAACTCACCATGATTCTCCAGGCCAGTTTGACGCATCTTTTTAATCTTTTCTGCCAGGCGTGTCATGCGTTTTAAATTGCCCGACTTGATGGCTGATTCAATTTGTCGTCCAACTTTTTCAAACTTGTTACGGGTGCTGGTATCATCAACTACACTTTTTACCCTGCGTGGAACCTGTATCCAGTCGTTGTTCAACAACGAATATACACCCTGACTCACATGCGGTTTATCAGCGTCTTGCACATATAATTCTACGTCGGCGCCACCAATTCGGATATCGTGTTGTTCATTATACTGAAACTTTTTGGCATCAAACAGTTCACGATAAACAGGATTGTCCGGCATATCAACTACCAGGTGCAAATCAATATCGCTGTTGGGAGTGTATGTGTAAGCTGCATTAGATCCGCTAACAGTAATGTCTTTGATTGCTAGATCTTTTACTCCTAGAAATTCACGAAAGTCGTCGGCTATTTCTGCCAGGCGCTCGCGCACTTCGGGGTGTAAATGTTCGCTACGGTCCCACAAACGTGGATTCAACTGATCGTTAAACTTGACCGCATCTGCTAGGTTGTAGGAATCTAGTTCGGTGATATTCATTCATGTATTTATTGCGTAAACAAAAGCCGCTAAGTTAGCGGCTCTTGAATATGAGAACAAAATCTATTACTTGTTTTTCTTGGCCTTGGCTGGCTTGCTACTTGCCATGACTTTAGCGGCCGCTGGTGCAGGTGTTGCAGGAGGAGGTGTGCTATCTACTGGAGCTGCTACACCGTTAGCCACGGCCAACTGATGTAGATCTTTGTACAGTTGATCCTGTGCCGCATAGTCAAACACATAGGTTCCTGTATGCTTGAGTAGCACACGCTTGTCGACCCATACTTTACCACCTATGTCACGCCAGTTTTCACAGAAAGTCCAGTCTTCACTGTAGTAACGATTTTCACGCACAGCAGTATCAAAGTAGGTCTTCATGTACGGGTTTAATTCAGCTGGCAAACCAATATCATTGATAAAAGGTTTAACAGCAGGATGGCTATCCATCTTGGCAAACACATCACGCTTGATCAACATAAAGCCTGTGCCGGTCTTGGTAACTTCTTGTAGTCCATTTGGTCCTTCTTCTGCACCGTTGAAGCCGTTCACGCACCATTTGACTGGTAACGATTTCATTGGATATAATCCGCCGATAACATCCACTTGACGATCTAGCATGACTAGCAAATGCCATGGCTCCCAGCCAATATCAGCATCGATAAACATCAAGTGAGTTGATTCTTTGTTGTGCAAGAATTTAGCACTGAGAGTATTTCTAGCACGGCTGATTAGGCTTTCGTTGGTCATTGTTTCCATGGTCCAATCAATGCCTAGTTGACGGCAAGTGTTAGCCCATTTGATGTAGCTCATGAATGTTGATTCTGTCAGCATACCACCGTAGCAGGGCATGCAAATATGCACACGGGTAGTTTTTAAATAATCAATGTTGACTTGTATCTGTTGTTGTCCAGGCTGTAGGTTTTGCGCTGGTTTTTCTGTGACCTCACCGACTTGGGGAGTTTCTGTTGTGGGTACTGCGTCTTTTTCAGCCATGGTTTCCTCTTATAAAGTTAGCGTGATATTTACACTAGTTTACACGGGGCTGTTATTTTTTGCGACCTCTATCTTCTTCTAAGTAGTCTATATCTTCGAATAGATTGTGCGTCGCATCAAACGCAAATTCTTCCAGCACAGCACGTTCTGCACGTATGATACGTTCCATCAAGGCCAAGCTTCTTGCTGTACCAATCCTGCGGCATTCTTGCATCATTTTAACCACATGATCTGTCACACCCAATCGCTGTTTAAACATGTCACGTAGGCTGGTGTCTGGAACACCGTATAAATCTGTAATGATCTGGTCACGGTCTTGATCATTGCCATCAATAAACAACTGGCGCACTACGGTGGCACTGCTGGCATCTTGTCCACGCACTTTGAAATTCACAGTGGGAGTTATGTCAATGTAGGCTGCTTTGGTCATGGGCCGTAATTTTTTACCTGCGCCACTCAGTGGTTGCACATAGCTGGGACTGCCATCTTTCTTGGGCTTGAAATTGAAACGTTCAGCATCTTTGGCACTGACAGCAAAAATTAATGCTGTGTCTGCCTTTTGTTCTGGGCTTAAATTATCAGTGATTTCTGTAGCTTGATATGGGTTTTTTACCTTGACGATATGACTAGCAGGTACGCCTAATTTAGTCATCATTTCCACTTTGTCGCTGTAACTAAATGGGCTAGTAACTGGTGCTTGTTTATCACTTGTGGCAATATACACGCTGTCGGCGCCGTATTTTTTTACAAGATAATCGTAGCTGGCTTTGTGTCCCGAATGGAATGGATGAAAGCGACCAGGATATATTACAAGATAATTCATAGTAACATATTTATGGTTACATGTTTTCTAGGAGCCAGAGATAGACAGGAGTAGTAAATGCCAGAGTAACGGTGCCATTACACCCCATTTCTCCATAGAATTTGTCTTGAACAGTATCGGCAGTACCATTGAAATTGTGTTCGTATACTGCCTGCTCTATAAAAATCTGCCCCAAATCGATTTCATCAAAACTTAAATTACCAATGCAAACACGACAGTCGGTTAATATATTGCCCCCATCGTCAATTGTGGTATGATCATGAGTTTTATTTTTCATCACAAATCGTAATCGATGCTCACCATCTGTGTCTGCAAACTCATGCATAAAATTCACAGGATCAGACACATGTTCGGTGTTGTAAATTTGTGTATCGTCAAGCCAGATTTCTAAACCAACAGCGGCAGTTGGATTGGTGCTTGATATTGTACAAGCAAGTTGAACTAGGTCAGTCATAGTTTCCTTAATATGTAGCTGTTGCTACGGTGATATTACCAGCGGTAAAATCTGTTACTGCAACTCGCAACCAAGAGAAATTTCCAATGGTGGTATTTGCATAGGTGCTTGTGGACACATTACCAACAAAAGCGTACACATCAAACCAAGCGGCCTGTTCTGGGCTGTCGCTTAAGGTGGCCTGTGTAGTGACATTTGCAGATAAATTGGCAAACGTAAATGTAAAAGTTTGTATCGGCCCTTGTCCGCCATAGTAGTTGGCTGCTGGAACGGCATTGCCTATAAAAGCAGAGCTAGTGCCATCATAGTTGCCCGACGGTACGCCATATTCAGTTACGGGTAATAAATTCAATGTAGTCATTATGCTTGTTCAATTTCCACAACAATGCCTGAACCAACCAGTTCTTCTACAACTGCACTTAACCCAGTGATCAAATCTTCCGTGATCACTGACGCAGGTTTGTCAGTTTCTTTTACCAATTTGCTTAGTTTGATAATAATGATTTCTTCGTGTATTTTTGCCATAGTGAGTTATTTATCAGGTAGTAATTGTACTGTTTTTCTTATGAGGCCAGGATGTACTAAACTGATCATTAAAGGCCAACTGCCATGATCATAATCAACAAAGAAGTAACTGTAAATCCTGCGAGTTGGCCATTGTAACCATTTGACTAGACTGGGACTTAATCGCACATTGTCGAGATGATTGTTAAAAAAAGCAATCAGCTGTTCTTTTTGAGCAGGACTAACAGCCTGCTCCTTGAAGTAACTGCGTTGGGCATGTCTAGGGTTTTTTAAAATCACAGTATCAACTGGTCGATCAATCACTGCCCTGGTGTATCGTGGTCGAATCACACCGGGCGATTGAGTTACCGTTTTTAAAAATTCCCAATCTTTGGCATAGACCCAGGCACGGTCACCACTGAGTACCAGTTTAAATGTTTCAGTCGCTTGTGATAGAAATGTACAGAGCGTGTGCAAGTCCTGGACATGTTCATCGGTTATAGAAAGTTTCTTTTCAGAAGACCATGTGATGATGGAACGAAAACTTCTACGCATGGTTATTACTCGATCAATCCGGTCAGGGTTGAGTCCACGTAAAGCACTGGCCTCAACCATGCCAAATGACACACAGTATTCATAGACATCGTAGAACAATCGATCTCTTGATACTCGGGTCATCCGCGGTCGTCTAATCAAGTCTGATAAACCCATCTTGGTCCACTGTGGGTTGAGACACTGTATCCTGTATGGTAAATTCAATCAGATCGTTGTTGACTGTGGCATGTAATGCACAGTTCTCAAGACCTTCAAACAAGATGCGTTTGCTGAGTGGTATACGTATCAGCTCATCTATCTTGCGACCCAACGGTCTTGCGCCCATCTTGTTGTCGTAACCTTTTTCAGCAAGCAGATCAATCACAGGCTCGCTTAGACTGAGTCGTATGTTCTTGGCCAGCAAACTGGTCTGTAGTTCTGCAACAAACTTGAGCACAATCTTCTTGATAGCCAGTGTGTCTAGCTTCCGGAACTTGCAAACTTGATCAATTCTATTGCGTAACTCGGGCTTGAAGAAGTCTTTCATGGCTCGATCTTCTTGTCCAGACCGTTCTAGGCTTTGACCAAACCCAATGTTGTTGCGTTCATTGTCGGCGGCACCCAGATTTGATGTCATAATAATGATGGTGTTTTTAAGATCCACGCTCTTGCCATTGCTACTTGTGAGTTTGGCTTCGTCCAGCATCTGTAACATGATATTGATCACATCCGGATGAGCTTTTTCAACTTCGTCAAACAGGATCACACTGAATGGATGTTTGCTTATGTCTGATATCAACTTGCCACCACCCACGTTGCCATCTTCAAAGCCCACATAGCCAGGAGGAGCACCAATTAGGCTGCTTACTGTGTGTTTTTCTTGATATTCACTCATGTCGTACTTGAGCAATGTCATGTCCAGATTAGTGGCCAACAGTCTAGCCAGTTCTGTTTTACCAGTGCCTGTTGGACCTAAAAACAAGAAACTGGCAATAGGGCGCTTGGCATTACCAATACCGGAGAAGTTGATATAAACACGTTCTAGTACCGCATCGACCGCGGCGTCTTGTCCGTACAACGACTGTTTGATATTGCTTTCAAGTTCCATGATCTTGGTGCTGCGTTCATTTTGTAATCGATCTAGAGGAATTTCAGTCACACGACTCAACTGTGCCATGATCAAGTCACGGTTAATAGTAGCTGTGCCCAGATCCTTCACACGTTCTCTAGCACAGGCACCATCTATTAGATCGATACTCTTGTCCGGATTCTTTCTATCGTGTATGTATCTGGCACTGAGCTCAACTGCGGCCGTGATCGCTTCAGTTTCAATTACAGTATTGTGGAACTGTTCCAGCCTTGGACTGAGTCCAATCAAGATCTTTTCAGTGGTAGCGGCATCTGGTTCGTCGATGCTTACTCTATGGAATCGACGCATGAGCGCACGATCTTTTTCAAACGATTCATAGTATTCTTCCCAGGTGGTACAGGCTACTACTTTGAGATTGCCTCGAGTGATTGCTGGTTTGAGCATGTTGGCAAAGTCCAGACTCGATTGCGATCCAGATCCAGCGCCTTTCATGGTGTGCGCTTCATCAATGAACAACACACACTTTTTCTTGGCTTCTAAAGCGGCAATGACATTCTTGAACTTTTCTTCAAATTCACCGCGATACTTGCTACCAGCTAATAGGCTTCCAATTTCTAAACTGTATACTTCGTAGCCTTTGAGGAATTCTGGAACACGATCAGCATTGATCTCTTGTGCTAGGCCTTCTATGATGGCAGTTTTACCCACACCAGGATCGCCTACCATGAGCACATTGGCCTTGAACTTGCGTGCCAATACAGTGATCATGTCATACAGTTCTTCTGCACGACCAATCATGGGTTCCAATCGGTCGTTATGGGCTAAATCAGTAAGATTGATACAATGTTCTTTTAAAATATCGTCGGCCTGTTTGTCAGTAAACGCAACATCATTTTGATTGTAATTACTGTGCCAAAAATCAACAAACTCCTGTTTCTTGACTCCATACTTGAGCAGGAAGTAATGGGCATGACTGTTGTTTTCCGCCATCATGGCCAGATACAAATCTATGATAGTCATGCTTCTTCGACCTGTAAACAGGACCTGTGTAAGTGCTCGATTAAAACAGCGTTCAAGAGCGTTGGTTTTTCTGGGTGCTACTTCACGTTCATTGACTAGATTAACCAGACTGGCAAGATACGCATCTAGTTCTTGATCAAACATGTCAACATCAACACCGAACTTTGCCAATACCTGCCGGAAAGGATTGTAACGTATTGTGGCCAATAAAAAATGTTCGGTTAACACATACTCGTGTTTCCTATCTCGAGCCAACTTGATCGAGTTTTCAACTATCTGTTCAATTTCGGGACTGTTCTGCATTGTGCTTTCCATGTTATGTGTATACGAGTTAGTAGTATACACGAGTTTAAAACAACTAGCAATCTATTAGGTATTTATCGACCGTGAGTTTGAGCAATTTGAGACAGTAATTCCTGTGGAATATTATCAGGCAAACGTGCCTGCAGACGCACAAATAGATCTCCGGTTTCACCTTGCCGATTTCGTAGTCCTCGACCTCGAAGTCGCAACTGGGTTCCTGGTTGCGTGCCAGCTGGAATGGTCATGTTAAGAGTGGTTCCTTGTATGTCTCGTACAGGCATTTCGCCGCCTAGTATCAAGTCCCATATCACAACAGTTTCATCTTGTGTTAGATTTAATCCCTGGCGATGCCACCTTGGATGTGGATGTATGCGGAAATTAACTACTAGATTTGTACCGCCTGGTCCCAGGTTGGCATACTGTACATTGTCGCCATCATTGATGCCTAACGGTATTTCTATCTCCACAGTCATGTTGCCCAGGCTCACTGTTCTTCGGCCACCTTGTGCTACGTCGGCTAGAGTTATCCACAGGCTCATGCGTACCTGCTGTTGCTGTGCCTGTCCAGGATGTTGGAATCTAGCACCAAACATGTTGAATATATTGTCAAAATCAAATGGTGCGCCACCTTGAAATTGTGGTGCTGGATTGTCGTACTGTTGACGTTTGCCAGGATCGCTTAACACATCATAGGCCGCTTGTACGCTTTGGAACTTGGCAGTGTCCCCGCCACGATCAGGATGGTGTTGGCTGGCCAACTTGCGATAGGCTCGTTTGATGTCTTCAGCAGAAGCGGTGCGTTCAACACCCAGGGTTTGATAGTGTGTGGTCATAAAAAAGCAAACAGTAAAGTAATTATACTGTTTGCATGGAACCCTGACAATTACTTCTTGGCAGGCTTTTCTGGAACAGGAGTACCTTCAACCTTTTTGTGTACCTTGATGTTTTTACAAACTTCTTTTTTGGTCTTTTCATCTGTAGTACACACACGCTTGACTTCGGCAGATCCGAACACTGACATCGAGAAGGCTAGTAAAACAACTGTCATCATTAATTTCATTTTATTTTCCTTTAAAGTAAGGGTTGTGCGGCTGGTGGTGGTCCCAATGGCTTGGCACCAAACGCTGGTGGCGCAGATGCAAATGACGGCGCCTGTGTTGGTGCTCCAAAACTGGTTGTGGGTACTCCTCCAAATCCAGGACCGCCAAAACTGTTAGGTTGGTTAGTTACATTGACCGGTACTTGACCGGGTGGAACATAAGTTGTCCCTGCTCCTGATGGAAATTGTATACCGCCATTGTTGGCACCAGCCATCTTTTCCTGAGTACGACCATATGCCGCAAGTCCTAACACACCGCCCATGGCAATGTGAAACAAGCCCGCACCTTGTAAGGTCAAGGGTTGCCATTGGCTAGTGACCTGACCATGGCTTAGGCTTTGTAATAGACTCCACAAGATTGGAAACATCACAAAGTCCATAACGCACACAGCCATGTACATCCAGCCCATCATGGGACGCCATTTTGAATTCATCCAATCTTCTTTTTTCTTTTCACTTTCGCTTATTTCTGGTTTCTTTGCCATACCTGCTCCTGTTTATTTTATCTGTTCAAATATCGCTTTTTGTGTGCGATACCAGTCTTGCCAACCCTTCAACCGTTCAACTACTTGGTAGTAGGTGCCGTAGTTTTCGACGATGGCGCCGATGAGCTCACTGGCTTTAACTTCTGAGGCGTCTCCAGCAGTATCGCCGGCGCTTCTGGCCACTTCATTTTGACTGGCACTGTTGTGGAGCATGACACTAGCATTAGTGAGAGTACACTCACGGTCAAGATCTTGTGCCACTTGTTTCTCCAAATATTGTACATTTGCATTTGTTGTATCCTTTATTGTTTGTATTCTAGTGACTACCTGAGTCACTATGCGAACCGTTTCCTGTGCTGATTTTACTTCTGCAGCTGCAACCTTCTGTTCCATTTCGTGTACACGGGCTTGCCATGCGGCTTCGTTACTCATGGCTCCTTCAAACCATACACCAAGTACAGTTAGTATCAGCCCAACCGCTTGTATAGGCAATCGATATGCGGTAACAAATGGTATGAATTTCAGCACAAAACTAGCAACCATGGCTAACACACCAAGCACTAACACAGCATGGAATATCCAGTCAGGTAAAAACTTTAACAACCACACATCAAGCTCCTAGCACATGCAAGGCATGTTCATAATGGCGTTTGCGGTCTTCTAGACCAATGGTACCACCATTGATGATGCGGGTCATCTTTTCAATATCGCCGGCATCGGCCCACTTGTTCAGGTTGTTGTTTTCCCAGAACCAACAGGCACTTTGTACTGCACCTTCAAAGGTCTGTAAGAATGCTGGAATTTCTTCTACTGGAGTCTCAATGCTCATGGCAAAATTTGTATAGTTGCTACGGCCAGTCAACTGTATAAGTCCACGACCGCAGAAACGATATCCGTCTCCGCTGGCTTCATCACCGTTGCCCATCCTGCTGGCATACACTCTGTTGGCAATGGCTTCTTGTTTGTTGGGCTTGGCACAATACTGTTGTGCTAGTGGTAGGTCAAAATATTTTTTAAATATTTTTACTAGAGTTTCAGGACGATAGTTCAAGTTTTCATGCAAGGCTGTAAATCCACCCGACTCGTGAGCGCACTGTGCTAGAAAAGCAGCCTGTCTAGCTGGCGTGTCAATATCGTAGTCTGGTAATAGTTTGTTTAGGGCTTCGCACCAATGTTCCACGTAAGGGTTATTGGGTATAATTTGATGTAGTTGATCTTGGGTAATTTCCATAGTTGACTCCTTGCCAACTATTTAGCTAAAAACCCGCTAGATTTTCCTTACGTTAGCCCCATACTCTTTCTAATGTTTGTAGCACTTATGTCGGTGATTGCCTCATCAAATGTTTCTTCTCCGCTGGTGTATCCTACTCCACGACCCCAGCCAATGTGTACTATATTAGGGACAACTTGTATTTCATATTGCCCTTGATACACGGGATCTAGGTCGCGTCTAATAAAACTTTTAACTCGTTCCACTTCAAACGGATTTGATCCTTGCCACCCTTGCACATCACGCACTTGTATAACTACTTGTCCTGTGCGTGATAGTAATCTTTCAAATAACGCACGATGTCCATCATGCCACGGTTGCCATCTGCCCAGCATCTGTACTGTTTCTTTCCTCCAGTCAAATACAGGACGTCTTCGATTTTCAATAATGTGATTGCCAATAAACTCAGCCCATTTTTCACAATTTTGTTCGTTAACACGGAAGTCATACACATCAGGTTCTACAAATGCTGCATTGGTATCAGCATAACGACCTTCGCGGATGGTGTCCATCCAGATGGTCCAATCTGCTTTGAAGTTGTTACGCATTTCAACCAATGGAGCAACAAAGTCACAGATCACATATTCTCCAACAGCTTCCATGCTGAACTGGAACATGCGGATGCTTTGGCGGATGCGTCCTTCCCGACTAAAATCCCAGTCGTTGTACTTGCGACGCACATCATCGGCATTGAACCAGGTTACCTGAGCACCATCTGATGACATTGGTAACATTTCTGCGCGGCTCATACTCACGGTTCCATTTGCTTCTAGATACTGTTTGAGAGCACCTGCCAATGTTGTTTTACCACTGCCGGGTAGGCCCATAATTAAAATTCGTTGTGTCATAATACTTTTACCCTCACTTTGGAATAGGAATAATTTTGCCTGTATGTTTCGTCTGGAGCATCTATGCCCAACCGTGCGCAAAGTCCAACATTGTCAAATGCAAAACTGGCTATGTCCCAATAGGGATACATGCTAGAATTTTGATGTTGTATTTCTTTGGCCATGTGTTTAAGATTGCGATAATACTTATGGTACTCAGGATAGGTGATATCAAAATGTCCGCACTTGACCCACCATCCTAGACAAGCATCATCACCTCGATGCACCATCACAATCGGCGAGTCTGGCCAATTCTGTTTTAAAAATCCTATATGGTAAGTGAACACATGGCTTTTGATGATACGCACACCTGTGCCTGAGAATGGCCGATCAAATTCTGCTTCACAGTCCTCTTTGCTATGTTGATCTAAACGATCAAACCAGTTGCCAAATTCCATGCCTGGATCAAAATAAGCACCCAGATGCATGAGTTCCATCTGTCCTGAGGCATCGTGACAATAGGTTCTAGCTTCGGTGTAATCAGATCTATCTATGTCAGCACTGTAATAGATGTTTTTAACTACCGAACTCCATTTGGATCCTGGAGCACCGGCTACAAAAATATATTTCATTCAGGCTTTAACTTTCTAGCAACCGGTTGCCATACCTCTCTCAACCGAGCCATACTGGCCCTGACACCTGCAGGTGTGTGTTCTGCAGGAGTGATAAACATCAAGTTTTCCGCAAACTTTTCTCCAGCTTCGGCACTTCTGATAGCTGGTACAAAATGATCACGATACCAGGCCTGTATGTCAGCAGGTGTGCCCTTGGGCAACACCATATTCCAACAGCCGTGTATGGACAGGCCTGGAGCCACTGTTCGCATCAAGGCCGCACGTTCCAGACCTTTTAATGGTTGCTCATTGGCGATACCGATTAATTTTAGTTTTCCAGCTTGCACATGAGGCCATCCAACTGTGACAGGAGTAACCCCAAATTCCACATGACCGCCTAACACATCTAGTAGGGCCTGTGCTGGACCTTTGTACATGGGAGTTGAAACAAAATCAGGGCCAGATACTTTTAAAGAATCAACAAGATACTGTACTGCTAGTCGATGCCCACCGCCACCAATGGCAATATTGACTGGGCGTTTTTGAGAGCGTATTAGTTCTGCTAATTCTTGTGGAGTGTTTACAGGACTGCTAGGATGGGCCCAAAATGCTAGCGGACTACGGGCAATGTTGGCAACAGGTTCAAAATCCTGTGCATCATATCGAATCATGTTGCCGTACCATATGTCACCGGTTACCCAGTTACTTTGGCAAGCTGGCACAGCAATGGTATATCCATCAGCAGGCACAGTGGCAAAATGATTCATGGCTATGTTGCCATCTGCACCAGGTCTATGTTCGTTTACAAACGTGGCACCAGTTTTCTTTTCTACTATGCTGGCCACAAATCTAAAGCTAATTTCATTTCCAGCGCCAGGGCCATTTGGAAATACAACTGTAACAGGTCGTCGAGGTTCCCAGGCCAAGGCCACGAGGGGTAATAACAGCGCAAGTAATAATTTTTTCATGTCAGTTCCTTTGTGTAAATACTTATAGAAAATTTTGCAAGAGTAAAAATTTTTTAACTCTTTGCAAAAATATTTATCAACCACAAGAAAAATCCAATGAATACTAAAATTTTTAATCTGATCCAAGAAAATTTAAACACAGCATTTGCCTTGCCCAAGTATCATGATCTCGAAATCACAACAGACACACAGGTAGATCAACTGCCTTGGACTCCTGTTCGCTATCGTAAATTCAAAGATGCGGTCGAAGCCGAACTCTGTTTGCCGTGCGATTATGTGGGCTCATTACGAGATATTGTAACAGATCTCAGTGAACGTTATATCCTGAGATTCTTCAGTGAAATATGGAAGCCCAGGACCGGCGACTATGATTATACTGGATGGGCATTAGCTGAGGAAATTGCCCGACAAGATCCTCAGGCTGTGCTGGATGTGGGCTGTGGCTATCATCCTTTTAAAGGTCGTATTCCCAATCTAATAGGAATTGACCCTTACAACAACTGTGCCGACTACGAAGTCGACATACTAGAATATCGAGTACGGCACAAACACGATCATATCATTGCGCTGGGATCCATCAACTTTAACAGTCGAGACGAAGTTGAAGCAAGATTTGCTCACTGCGTCAATTTGTTAGCACCGGGTGGAAAGTTTTATCTAAGGGCCAATCCAGGCATTCCTCACAAGACAGGACCGTACGTGGAAATATTTCCTTGGACGTTTGAAATAGCCAATGAGTTTGCTGACACTTACGGTTTAACATTACTCACGTTCAAGCGTGATGCTAACGATCGTTTGTATTTTGTTTATCAAAAGCCTGTACCATAAGTTCAGCGGCTGCTGCATGTGCTTGTTCTAATGGATGAAGTTGAGCACTAATTTTAAAATTGTTAGACCGGCTGTATTCTAAAAAAGTTTGTGAATCAAACAACGTCATAGCAGATTCTACGTAATTTTGTAAATAGGTAACAGCTGGTGTCACATGCCATCGTTGGTCAAACAAAAGTCTATCCATGTATGTCATAACAAATGGTATGTTTTTTTGTTGCAAAGTATCCAAGACCAGTTTAATATATGCAAGATTGGTAAGTTTATCTTGATATTCAGAATGTAGATCACGATAGTATGTATTTGCAAAATTGTCCTGAGTGATAGGCATGATAGTTTTCCAAGGACTCAAGGATTTTTGTGGATCCCAGTGTGCATTATAGTAGTCAAATCTATCTATCCAGGACCATCCAATAACAAACACAGCTGGATTAGAATCTGCGCATTGATTTAGCACCTGTTCCATAATCTGCAGATTGCCCGCTCCAGGTCTAGCATAGCATTGATATTGATAGTTGAGTTTTTTTGCGATCAGTGCAGGCCATGTGTGTTGACTAGCTGTTGGTCTAGCGGTGAACACCCCGTCATCATGCAGATCAGATCCAAAAATAAAACTGCAACCAAAACTTTTTAGTTCCATAGGTACATATATACCTAGATTTAAATAGTGGAGTTAAATTATGCCAGCGGCGCTTTGAATAGATTGTAGTGCAGGATCCTTGCGATCGTAACGGGTCACAACTGGTAGTCCAGCTGCTGCTCGTACTTCGTTTAGATCCTTTTCATACCGTTCACGATAGGCTCTGGGACTCAATGGCACTAGTCTGTCAAACTCGTCTCTGGAGAATGGCGCATCTTTGCCCTTGTAGTGCATGGTCCAGTCATCAAGCTCAAATTCAGTGAGTGTATTGAGATCGTTTAATAGTTGTTCTACATGTCCGCCGGCTGTGCTACGACGGCGCAGTTCTACATAGACCAAGTAACGATTGGGTTTGATTTCACCCGGGCTACGGTCAGCATCGACAACAAAGTCATAGCCTTTTTCAAACCAGTTCATGAGATCTTTGGCGGCCTGCGGATCACGCACAAAGAAGCTGATCACAATGATATCATCGTCATCACCCATCTTACTGGCAAATTCATCCACATGGACGGTGGACTTCATGAGGCCTTCTAGGTCTTTAAAAGAGAGACTCTCAGAAAGGGCTGGTAGCTTGAGCTTGGAGGTTTTGTTGTGCATCATCTGCCTTTTCATCACTTTGGTAACTGTCTTGATCGATATCCTGCTCGTAAGCATCATCTAGATCTTCTAGATCGATATCCTGATCTTCCATTTCAATACTGCCTGTGCGTATATCGCTCATGAGACTCTTGGGCATGGTGATCTGTACCAGCCATACTTTCTTTTCAGTGATACGAGCTTTTTTAGTACCTGGACGATAATCGCTGGGATCCACAATCTTGATTGGAATCTTCATTGCGGTTTTTTTGTACTTGACATCACAGTCAAATGGTAACAATCTTGTGCCACCTCTAGGATCGGGCATGAGACCTTCGGGCCACATGAATATGGCACTCACACGATATTTGGTAATTTCTGGGCCAGCCACAAGCTCGCCAATCTGCCAGTTTTTGAACGCATATAAGTCTAGTTCGTCTAGCACACGCTCAAAGTCCAATAGAGTGCTTAGACTTCCCTCTGACATATATATGTCGCGAATGTTCTCAGCCACCTGCCAATAATCGGCACCATCTTTGAATATGGGCTTGTCTTTGTTGTTTAGGAATGGATCGTTTGCCATACTAGTATTTAGCGTGTTGTAATCAGACAGCACAGTTTGAATTGGCCAGAAGTTTCGGCGCAGTCAAATACTTATGCAGATTTTTGATCATTATCAGTGCCTATAAAGCTCTGAGCCTATTCAATTTAAATACTTTGGACAGCAATCCTGCTGTCGTGATGTTTTTCAACTTGAAACGGAGATTGCAATTGAGCAGAAATAGAGCACAAAAAGCACAACGCCGTATGACACCTGTAGAAAATACCATAAACTTTAACCAAGCACAACGTCAATACAAACCCAAAGCTATTGACTTGATTCCACGCACTAGGAATCAAGAACGTCTGGTTATGGCACTACAGGACTCGGCCGAGCACATAGTAGTCACAGTAGGACCCGCAGGAACTGGCAAAACTTATCTTGCCATGTTGGCCGCTGTACGAGCACTGAGAGAAGGTGAATGCGAAAGGATTGTACTTACCAGACCGGCAGTAAGCGTGGAAGATGAACAGCACGGATTTTTGCCTGGCAGTTTGACGGCAAAGATGGAACCGTGGACGCGACCTTTAATGGATGTCCTACGCGAGTATTATCGTGCCCAGGATATAGCAGACATGGTCGAGGAACAGACCATTGAAATTGCACCCCTGGGTTTCATGCGTGGTCGCACATTCAAGAATAGCTGGATCATTGCAGATGAAATGCAAAATGCCACACCAGCACAGTGTAAAATGCTAATGACTCGCATTGGCACTGGTAGTAGAATCATCATAACAGGCGACATCGAACAGGCCGATCGTAATCACGGCGACAATGGTCTCATGGATCTAGTTGAACGATTACGGAGAGGGGGTGTAAAAGGAATAGCTGTATGCGAGCTTCAAGCTCGAGATGTACAGCGACATGAGATCATTGGCAGCGTATTAAAACTCTACAGTGATTAAATGCTAACTGGCTCATTAAATATAGTTTTTATTTGATAAGCCAATTTCTTATATATATCTACTCCAGGATGTGCTAAATCTCTAGCACCTCCTTGTGGATATAGACTATTCCCAGTATGACCTCTAGGAATTATCACAGACTTTATATTCAACTGTTTACATAATTGTTCAAATGACAGGGTGTTCTTTTGTAAATTTAATTGTTGATTACTGCGTGAAGTGAACCAAGTTTTAATAAAATAATCATTGGCACACGGATTCATAGTGTCACCAGCTATAATGTTTAAGCTCGATGGAATCAAATCATCTATTAATTCAATTCTATGCATATCCGTTTGCAACCACACAGCATATTTGGGTTGGAGCAACTTTAAATAGTGCATGGCAAATCTAACAGCAGTATCGTTACTACTACCTGCATGACCAAGATTAGCTACATTTAATCCTGTTAATAAGGCCAATTGTTCTGGCCATGTGTCTTGTGCATGTACTCCAGTACCCATAGTAAAACTACAACCAAAACACACTACATCAAATTGTTGATCAAACTCTGCTGTTCTAAATCCGTGACTATTATATGTATAGTCAATTTTTGTGTCTAAAAATCCAAGCTCAATCAGCCTCTGACGAGTATAGTTATTTTTAGTATTTTTAATATACTCATCTTTATTGTCGGTTGTATCCCAGTGTAGTGTTTTATTTGCCAGGTTTGAATAATTGTGTATCAATAAGGTCATGCTGTGATTATTTCAAAAATATGTTTCCAGTTTTTAACTAAAGGAATATGTTCATGATAGTAATGCATGTTATGGCCATGTTCTACAATTAACGGATTCAGTCCTACGCGATAGCCAGCTTCGGCATTCTCGGGCTTGTCTTCGATCCAGTAGCAACCAGTACCTTCGTATTCTTCCAGGGCTTCGTCTTTGTGAGCACCTGTGTCCAAGCAAACTACACGTTCAAATGCTGTGGCACCAAACAGTTTGTGTAGATTCATTTCTCTGAGCCGTTGTGCGTTTGGATCTAGACTCAAGCTGGTAATACAGTGGAATCTGTACCCGTGTTCTTCGTGTAGACGTTTGACATAGTATACAGCGTCTCTTAGCGCAGGTAAAAAGCCAATCGCGGCGCTTTCGTTAAACAATCTGATCAACTTGCGGACTTGCTCTCGAGGTATGCCGTAACGCACGCTCATGTCGTAGTTTAGTTTGCTTCCAGCTACTTCTTCAAAACCGTGTTCCTGCATCCAGATGTTGAATGCCCATTCCCAGTCTAGTAATACACCGTCCGCATCAACCAGGATCAGCTGTTTGAGGTTTTTGAATCTTGATCTCGTGCCCATTTTCCGTAAACAATCTTTCTATAGTGGCCGAATAGTGCCGGTAGTAGTAGGACACAATTCTGTCCCAATCTTTAGGAACTACAACACCATCCATACTACATTTTAACACAGATAGGGTTTTAAAGTCAAGTATCACATTGGCCGTCTGACGGTCTTGCAACTTTAGGTTTCGAGTTATGGTCATGGCCTCGTCAATTTTGCCCGTGGGTTTTCGGTAGTAGGTAAGTAAGAGATAACGCATTTCATTCCTTTATATTATGATTCTAACAATTGGTTCTCCTGGAACCGGATTAACTTTTTTAAATTGGTCTATTATATATTTACGCGGTGACAATTTCTATACTTCTTTAGATAATGATACGTATGAAGTTGTAAATGATCCAATAACCTCTATTGGCACGGCTCATATGCAACAAAAAGATCATATCAAATCAATTGCACAGTTATCAAAATTAACACGGGCCACAAATAAATCAGTTGTTTATTATGTGCCAAGATCGCAATCTGACTTTGATCACATACTGTCGTTTGCTGGTAAAAAAATTATTTTTAACCCAGGAACTTGTTCTGATAAACTAATGGCCCGAATGTTTTGTGTTTTACATCATGGTAATGAATCAGATCCTTATATAAAATTAGTTGATTTTCTTGCCACCAAATACAACAAACAAATTGTAAAACAAATATTAATTGAAAGCAACCGATTCTTTACCGAATATTACACTATAGATCCCACATATCAAGACTGTTCCGTTATAGACTATAATGACGTATTTGAAAATCTTGACCAAACAATTTGTAAATTGTTTGATTATTTAGAACTAGAAATAGTGCCAGAACGATTTGAATCATGGATGCAGGTATATCAAAAATATCGATCCGTAAATAGAGATTTTCTACCATTGTTTTTGGGAGAATGCGTAGAAGTTGATAGCAAGATAAAAATAAAAATTCTTAAAGAAATCATTCAGTGGAAAAGTAATCAGCTCAAAGCTGACACAATTCCACTAATGTAGCACTTACATTGATTTCCTGATCAGCAACCAAGGGCACACTGGCCAAGCCGTTGCGTATGATTGTGATAGCTTGATCCTGTTTTTCAGGATCGGTACTCCATAACTCCAAGTTATCATACATCCAACGAAACATACCGTCCATGTCTTCCACTGTGGCCTGGCTACAGATTAGGGTTCTAGCTTCACGTGTCTTGCCTGCTTTGAACATGGCCACGCTGTCTAGCTTCCAGTCCTTGACTCCAGCATCGTTTTCTCCTGGTTTAATCAAGCCGCCAGTCGTTGAATTGGCCTGTAATAACTGCAGGCATTTGCGCAGATCTGGATAGGTGGCTTTGACATAGCTGTCTAGGGTATCAAGATCAAACTCGATGTTTTCTGACACCAATACTGTGGCGGCTCTGGCTGTGAATTCTGTCGGATCAGTCCGGTCTATATGGAATCCTTGGCAACGACTGTGCAACGCTGGCAATATCTTGTTGGGATAATTACAGGTCATGATAAATCTCACAGTTTCACTGTAGTCTTCCATGAGACTTCTGAGTGCTGGTTGTACGCTGTTGGGATTTAAAAAATCTGCTTCGTCAATCAACACAATTTTAAAACGTCCAAATGGCATGGTCTGACAAAAGTTAATCAACTTGTCAACCCATTCAATTTTACGACCTTCCTTACTACCGTTGCTGAACATGACATCATATTCATCTATGTCAAGTTCGGCTATCAACATCTTGGCCAAGGTTGTTTTGCCAGTGCCTGGACTTCCACTCAATAATAGATGTGGGATTGACTTTTCTCGTACCCAAGTCTCAACCTGTTGTTTCAGTGTCGCATCGGTGAACACATAATCGGCCATGGTGCCGGGCCTGTATTTTTCTACCCAAAGTTCTTTCATTTACGTCCTGTAAAAAATTTAATGAGATTATAAAAACGGTTAGTGTGTGAGTTGTTCAAGACCCAGTCTAACCAGGTGAATCGATACGGGCAACGACCTTGCCACCAATCGCAATCGGTACTAAAACCATCGGTCAATGATCGACCACATTGTGCGCAATTTATTTCTTTAACACTTGAATCAGGCGTTCCTGTTCCCATTTTTCTTCTCCGACAAAAGTTGGAAGATCTTTATACGCATCTTCTATATAACATTTTAACTGATAAAGTTCTTGTTTGCAACTGGAGGCTGTCCAACCGTCATTGTAGGGACTACGGATTTCGGTTATCATGCGGCTGATCTGAGTCTGGATATCTTGTGGATTCCAGCGTTTCATAAAGCCCAAGATCAGGCCCGAGACTGTACGTGAACAGCATCGCTCATGGTGTCATCTTGCGGACAAGTTGCACTGTCGGATATCAATAAAATATCCTTTGGGTCAATTTTACGGATAGCTCGTTTGCCCATTTCATCTTCAATATCAATACCACGTGTCCAACGACCGTGTGCTACGCACACCCACTGCCCAACACAGACATCTTGTTGATCTGGACCTACCGCATACACTTGTCCCCACCTGGGTCTGATGCCCATTCCTGTTCCGTTATCATTGGGCAGGATCAAGCCTGACTGTGTGATACGCACATCAAATGCCATGTCTGCCACAATAACATCTTGTTTCAAGGCACGCAATTGATCTTGTCGGATCAGGTGTGGACTAAAGGCTGCTTTGGTTTCTATCATAGTTTATTGACTCCGGGTTTGTTTTTAACGAGTTCTTTTTGGGTTTTTAATTTTTCTTGAGCAACAGTTCTAGAACGAGCCATGGCTCCTGCCAGTCCACCGGACTGATCAGTTACCACTGTTCTATCCACTCTAAGTGTAGGTGCTGGTGTCTCTGGCACTGGTTGTTCCACAACTGGATCTTCTATAGGTGCCTCCACAGTTGGATCGACTACCGCTGGTGCTGCCGCGGCTTCTTGAGCCCGACGTGCGGCCACTGAACTGGTGTGTCTAGGTTGTGTAGAAACACCAGTGGGTGCTGGTTGTGTGTTGCGTTCCATTTGGCGTGTGACCTGTTGATTTCTTTGATCGATCACTCTGCTACTACCATCTAACAAATCGCCACGGGCATTCACATTCATATTGCCCACAGCACGAACATGTTCGTTTTGTAAAATTATAGCACCCAGGTCGACACTTTTTCCCTGTGCTGTTGTGTATACTTTCTTAGTCATAATTATTCCTTTAAGCTGGCCTGTATTTAACGTAAAAATTCATCCACAGATAAATCGTAAAACAAGCTGTCAATCCTATGTACTCCTAGTTTATAAAGCACATAACTGGCCACACTGGATCCTCGGCCAACTCCCCATATTACATGATTCTCTCGCATGATGTCAACCAAATAGGCTAGATACTGTAGTAACGGAAATAGATCACGTTCTTGGTATAACAATAGTTCTTGCCCACAGCGTTGTAATTCTGCTTCGTTGCTGCATAAATCCAATACATGTTGTGCTATATCTAGCGTTTTATATTGCTCGGGCATGTGCCAATTGCGCTGTTGTTCCAGATCAAATGCCGGCACTGACACGTTGTCTGCCTGTAGAACCGGATAAGACAATGTGTTGTTGTAATTTTCCACATAGCGTATGACCTGCTCAATGTTGACAGACGGGTCAACCAACATGCCGTTTAAGGAGTCAAGATCTCGTCCTTGCATGACCAAATCGCATACGTCCAATTCTGAAAATATCATTTCACCAAATTTATTCTGTATCATTTCTTTTGAAGTCGGCAAATACCACAATGTTTCCTGACTCAACTTTGGCATCAGTGGGCCAATCTAGTTCTAGTTCATGCCAAGAGCCAGTACGGTTTATGCTTACTATCTTGTCCGATTGCGCCAGGTCTGTATCACAATGCGACAAATCCGCGGTAGTCCACCATTCAGGCTTGACAATATCAGCTGTGTCCTCATCTTCATCGTGCAAGTAAACAAGATTCTCGCCCATGCTACTGCTGATTTCAACGTCGGTTATTACCAAGCGTTGTTCCATGATGGCATTTAATTTATAGTATAGCATGATACCAACCATTTGGTCAAATGGTGGTCCGGGCATGGGTGTAATTTTTAATCCAGCTGACACAAATTGTGAGCACTGTTCAGTCTCGGCTTGATCTATAAAAATGCTACTGTCCAATTCATAATACACAAAATACTTTAATCGCTCAAAGGCTGTGTTTTGATTTACTGGGTCGGCACTGTTGGTATATAGATGTATGCGGGTCACATAGTTGTTCATCTGCAGAGCATTGTTATACCAGACTCCAGCGGTAAAATGCAAAGTTTTTTGTAGTCTTACATTCATGAAATATCTATGATTTCGTCAAAGTTGTTGTCAGGGTCTCGACGTATTTTATCTTGGTATTTGGTTTGATAACTTTCAATGGCCATGCGTAATTGGTCGCAAAGATGTCCGTTGCCAGTGCGATAGGCTATGCCCAGTTTTCGATTTAGTTCGTTTACTTTGTCCAACAGTTCTTGTTCGGTCAAACCGTCAAGGTTAGCAATTAAAGGATGTTCCATACTTTAATTATACAGCCAGTTGACAGTATAGTCAATGATTTTGATTAAGCAAAGGTGCAACCGTTATTACCAATACAATACCATTTGCTGTTGGTATATTGCAAAGTACAACCAGTTCCGATTGTGGTTGCTGGGAAAGTTATAGTACCAGTTCCAGAAGCTTTCCAACCAGCATTGGTCACGGTTACTACCATGGCAGTGACGCTGGCAGTTTGCATGAATGTCTTGATCTGTCCTGCTACGCCAGCCGCTAATGTAGCTGTTCCGTTTGTGGTAAAGTAACTGGTAGTCAGGGCCAAACTAGCAGCACCAGCAGAAGCCAAACTTTCACTGCTATTATTAAATGGCTGTAATGGATTGTTGACTTGATTTACAGCTATGGTAGAACCACTATCAGTAGTACTGAACTCAAAGGTATAAACTCCATCAGCAGCAAAAGTAAAAGTATTACCTGCTTCCCAACCTTGAATACCCTGAGCATTAGTATATGTTCCTGTAAATGTCACACTTTGTCCGGCTGTTACGTCAAGAAATGACACTGCCCAGGTAGCTAGTACGCCACTGGGTATAGCATTAAGATTGCTAAAACTAAAAGAAGTATTTGACTGAGTCATAGTGTCAACTGTGGACAAGTATCCTGCGGTATAACTAATAACTTGAGTGGCTTCAGTTATTGGCCCATATGGATAAATTGCTTGAGTTATTTGGTTTGTCAATGCGTTGTACAACAATTGACCATTCATGTTGTTATCGAGTGTTACTCCGGCCAGGGCCGCTTTTAACACAACATTGGTTTGCAAGGCCGTAATTTCCTGTGCAGCATACTCAAAGTTGGTGCTGGTGTTGGTGAAATTGGTTCTAAACCCTTGCGAGTTATTGTCCTGTCCAGCCACTGGGTACTGGCCGTTAATGTTGTATGGGTTGATCTGACTTGTCATAAATTATCCTAGTTTATTCCGTAATATTTATCAAACTAATTAAGACCCTGTAAAAACCAGGGTTTATGCATAGTAGCTAACGGTCACATATCCTGAGCCGCCGGGTGCGGTGGGCCCTCCGCCATTGGTCCCGGTTGATGCTGCTCCACCTGACGGTGTTAACGGAGCACCGTTTTCTCCTGAATAAGCACCTTCGTCGCCACCAAACTCAACGCCACCTGCTCCGCCATTAAATCCACCTGCACCACCACCACCACCACCACCATCGCCACCGTTGCTCTGGCCATCGCCGCCATAATAGGTACCGTTGTTTCCGGGAGTATTTT
>Ga0304730_1000987_pt1 | contig 22734 bp, 25 predicted proteins | sample M_130628_MF_Meta_FD_190474 | JGI IMG/M metagenome (GOLD analysis project Ga0304730, IMG submission 190474) | Freshwater microbial communities from Lake Montjoie, Canada to study carbon cycling - M_130628_MF_MetaG (v2) (version 2) | ecosystem: Environmental > Aquatic > Freshwater > Lake | place...
ATAAAACATATGTTGATTTTGGTGGATCAACAATACCAACTAGAAACTTTGGTGTTGGTATTGGAAGTACAACTTTGATTATTCAAAATCTACTAGATACTCATATTCAATTAGCATCTCCAGTATCTTTCTACACTTATACTGCTCAAACACCATATGGTACAAGCAATACGCCTTCTGTAACTTTATCCAAAACGATTAACATTATGGGAAGTAATACATCAGTAGCATCTAGTTGGCCAACATCGGCTAAAATAGATGAAAATTCTATTGGAATTATTAATCTTGGAACTCTATCTGGTAATGCATTTCGGACAAATGCGGGGGCTGGAGATAATCCATCTCCAATATTTACCGCTTGGGATGAAAGTACAGCAGTAGCAACTCATGAGGCAACTGTTGTTGGTGGTGTTCTTAAACACGATACAACAAATTATAATAATGGATCATTTTTACCAGCTGACGGACCATTCGGTACTCCTCCAGATTATTCTGGTAGATCTGGATCTCAATCTCAATATTTCCAAGTTCAACTAATAAGGAAAGAAGTTTCATCATTTTTTATAAATGTTGTAGGAACTTATAGTAGTTGTTGGGTTTGTATGCCTCAGAACTCCACTTGGACATCTTCTTTATCTGGAACTAACGGATGGGCAGATATGTTTAAGGCATATAGTGTTGGATCTGGAACTCCAACAACGTCACAACCTGGATGTGCGATTAATATTATGACGGGTGGTAATGGTAGCTTTAAATGTACATTTGGAGGCGAAAGTTCTTCTAATGATCTTAGCAATAGAATATTAGTTAGGTGGAAATTGACTTCTGGGCAGGCAATAACGGCAATGGCGTTTTCTGCCAGTTAATATATAACAATAATAGGAGGTAAATGGAGTGGCAGCATCTCAAGAACAAAAGGTAGATTTTCTTTTTAAAAAGATTGGATATAGTATATCTAAAACTGGTATTGCAGAAGATTCTTCATTGAGTGGAACCAAGAAGGCGGCATATGAAGAAACTATTCCATCGCCATTAATTATACCCGGAACGATTATTTGGTCTCAGAGTCAAAATATTCCAACTACTCCACCAGCAATTGATACTGCATATGTAAAAGCATATGCACCTGGAATTAGTTCTTTTTTCCGGATGACAGTTGATAATACTGTTAGTGGAAATCGCACTTTTGTTGCAAGACAAACTGTTGGGGTTAGTACATCTGCCAATGTTGGGGATTGGATTGATCCTCAGTTTGGATCTGGTTATAATCTTAAAGTTTATATGGGAAATCCAAGTTCCGGAGTTTCAACTGAACTTTTTCCTTATGGTGTGGGAGCTACCAATGATACTTGGTTTTTTGATTATTCTTCTGGCATTTTGCAATTTAATGGGACAGTAGTGCCCACTGGGATATCAACTAACAATGTTTACATCGTTGGTTGGCGATATATTGGTGCAAAGGGTGTACTTAGTGAAGGTGGTCAAGGTTCAACAAATCTTAGTGTAGCAAGTATAAATGTAACTGGCATTAGCACACTAGGAACAGTTAAGATATCTTCTGGTATTGTAAGTTCTACTAGTGGTATTGCCGTCACTTTTATAGGTAACTTAACTGGCACAGCATCTTATGCAACAACATCGGGAGTTTCAACTACTGCAACTAATGTTATCGGTGGCATTGCATCAGTCACTTCACTTGCTGTAGATGCAACTGGTATCAGTACACTAGGTACTGTTAAGATTTCTTCTGGTATTATAAGTTCTACTAGTGGTATTGCCGTCACTTTTATAGGTAACTTAACTGGAACAGCATCCTATGCATCAACAGCAGGAATATCAACCAATGTTATGGGTGGTATTGCATCAGTTACTTCACTCAGTGTTTCTGGATTTTCTACTGTTGGAGTATTAACTGCAACAAGGATTGGTATTGGAACAACTAATCCAACAGCAGAACTTTTTATTATTGGTAATTCCAGTATCTCTGGAATAATTACAGTTGGTGTAGGATCTACTGGAGTAGTAATTAATGCTGGTATTATAACGTCTTCTAATCCTGGTGTTACCACTGTTACTTATTTTGGCAATTTAACCGGAACTGCTTCAACGGCATTATTTGCCACTACAGCATCCAATTTGGGTGGTAGTTCTGCTAGCGATCTTAGAGTTGGTTTTGCCACTACTGCAACCAATGTTATCGGTGGAATTGCATCAGTTACTTCACTTAGTGTTTCTGGATTTTCTACTGTTGGTGTGCTAACAGCAACTAGAATTGGTATAGGAACAACTAATCCAACAGCAGAACTTTTTGTTGTTGGTAATTCTAGAATTTCTGGAATAGTTACTATTGGTACTTCAATATCATTAAATGGTACTAGTGGGATTATAACTGCATCTGGTGTTGGTACAGTTACCTATTTTGGTGATGGGTCAAATTTAACTGGAATAAGGGGCGTTACTGTAGAATTTCAGACACTCACGGCACAAACGCTATTTCCAACATTAGCATCTAATTCCGGAGTAAGTTCGATTGGTATTGCCACTACAGGTTCTACTGCATTGTCTTATATTCCTTCTAGTGGTAATTTGGGAATTGGAACAACAAATCCAACCTCTAAGTTAACTGTAAATGGTGATGTATTGGTTTCTGGTATCACAACAATTGGTACTGGAAGTAGTTCAATAACATTAAATGGTACTACTGGGATTATAACTGCATCTGGTGTTGGTACAGTTACTTATTTTGGTGATGGATCTAAATTGTCAGGAATAAAAGGTGTTACTGTAGAGTTTCAGGCACAAACAGCTCAAACGCTATTTCCAACATTAGCATCTAATTCCGGAGTAAGTTCGATTGGTATTGCCACTACAGGTTCTACTGCATTCTCATATATTCCTTCTAGTGGCAATATTGGTATTGGAACCACAATTCCAAGTTCTAAGTTAACTGTAAATGGTAATGTATTAGTATCTGGAATCACTACAATAGGTGTTGGAAATACTGGAGTTATAATTAATGGTACTACAGGTATCATAACGTCGATCAGTGGTCTTACTACAGTCACCTTTGTTGGTAACTTAACTGGGACAGCATCAACAGCATCTTTTGCTACTACATCATTTACATTAAATGGTAAAGTAGAATCTCAATTAAATGTTGCCTTTGCACAAACTGCAGGAATTTCAACTAACGTAATTGGTGGTATTGGATCAATCACACAACTATCAGTATCTGGTGTAACAACATCTTCGGAATTTGTAGGTGGGGGAAGTGATTTGAGGAATTTGCAAGGAACTAATTTAGTTTCTTATTCTTCGCATAGTCAATCTTCTAGTTCATCAATGAGTATTAGTGGAATTTCTACTTACAATCAAGTAGGAATTCTTACTGGATCTTTTTCTATCGATATTAATGATGCGTTTGGTAGTTCTGTGGCGACAAGTGCTGATGGAAAAACTATAGTAGTAGGCGCTGCTACTCTTCCTGGATTAACTGTTGTCGGTGCTGATGGACTTCCTGGAGCACCTAATACTGGACTTGTTTATGTTTTTGACCGTAATGGAAATTCATTTAATCAAGTAGGAATTCTTACTGGTTCTAATACTGGATCTGCTGATATTTTTGGAGGTTCTGTAGCAATAAGTGCTGATGGAAAAACTATAGTAGTCGGATCTCCTGCTGATGAGACTACATTGTCTGATACTGGAGTTGTTTATGTTTTTGATCGTATCGGAAATTCATTTAATCAAGTAGGAATTCTTACTGGTTCTAATTCTGTTGATGCTGGAGATAATTTTGGATTCTCTGTTGCAATAAGTGTTGATGGAAAAACTATTATTGCTGGAGCACCTAATGATGAACTTCCTGGATCTGATAATACTGGAGTTGTTTATGTTTTTGATCGTATCGGAAATTCATTTAATCGAGTAGGAATTCTTACTGGTTCTAATTCTGTTGATGCTGGAGATAATTTTGGATTTTCTGTATCAACAAGTTCTGATGCAAAAACTATAGTAGTTGGTGCAATAAATGATGAACTTCCTGGATCAACTAATACTGGACTTGTATATATCTTTGATAGAGTTGGAAATTCATTTAATCAAGTAGGAATTCTTACTGGTTCCAATTCTGAAAATAGTGATGAATTTGGAAACTCTATAGCAACAAGTGCTGATGGAAAAACTATAGTAGTTGGTGTTCCGAAAGATGAACTTATTTTGGGTAATACTGGACTTGCTTACGTATATGATCGTAATGGAAATTCATTTAACCAAGTAGGAATTCTTACTGGATCTCTTGCAACCTATGCTAATGATAATTTTGCAAATTCTGTAGCAATCAGTGCCGATGGAAAAACTATTGTTGCTGGCGCATGGCAGGATTCATTTAGTGCTGGCAATCTCAGATCTGGTGTTGTTTATGTTTTTAATAGAATTGGAAATTCATTTAATCAAGTGGCAATTGTTACTGGTTCATTTGCTACCGATGTTGTTGATAATTTTGGATTTTCTGTGGCAGTCGCCGCCGATGGTAAAAGTTTTATCATTGGTGCTGTAAATGATGAAACTTTCTCTGGTCCAGGAGAGTATGGACTTGTTTATGTCTTTGATGAAGTAAGGCAAACTTATCTTCATTCAAATACTCAAGGAAACATTGGTATAGGCACCTCAAATCCAACATCAAAACTTCAAGTTTTGGGTGGTGATATTCGAGTGGGCGTAAATACTTCTCAAGGTATGATTCTTACTTCTCCGGATGGAACTAAGTATAGATTGATTGTTGCAAATGGCGGAGCACTGAGTACTGTTGTAGTTCCATAAATTGAGTTATTCAATAACTTATAAATACTTCAAAAAGAAGTGTAATGGAAAAATTATACAAACTTATTAGTGATGTGCAGGCAAACCTTTTTGTTCTTTTTCATAAGACATGGGTTTTTCATTGGAATGTAGTCGGACCTGATTTTCAACAACTCCATACTCTCTTCGGTGGGCAGTATGAGACTATGTTTGAAGAGATTGATCGTATTAGTGAGCACATGCGCTACATGAATGTCCGCCCAATTGGAACTCTTACAAGAATGGTTGAGGTGGCAACCGTTGGTGAAGGATCTAATACATCCCAAATTGATGAAATGGGACAAAAACAAATTATTCCTGGTAAACCGATTACAAAATCTGATGAGATGATCAAGCGTTTGATGGTTGATAATATCACACTCATTGAATTATTAATCGGATTATCTGAGGAAGCAGAGTTGCAGAAGCAATATGCGACTGCCAATATTGCTCAAGATATTATGGAATCTCATGGTAAGTTTGTTTGGATGTTAAGATCATTTACTGAAAAAACTGCTAAACTTTCAATTGAAGATTCTGAAGCAACTCCAATTGAAGTTCCAGAAGAACAACCTGCAGATCCATATCAAGTACAACCATTTGTACAACAACAATAAATTTTATTACTTGAATTAATTATCAAAAATGGAAAACTTACGTATTCGTTGCAAATCATGCAACAGAGAAATTGAGGGGCATCTAAAGAAGACAGTTTCTTGTGGATGTTTAAATATGGCAACTATTTGTGGAGATAAAATCACGGCAGTTGACTTGAGTGGTGTTGTTATGCTAAACTCTACTCGTGTTAAAATTAAGTCCAATATTCTTACAAATGAAGACCTTGCTTTTCAGGAAGCAAGGAGGCAACGTAAAGTGAGGAGATTGGATTTTGAAGTCCGTTGAGGACTTTTACTGGTAGCGTGGCAGAGCCTGGTTTATTGCGTTTGTCTTGAAAACAAATGAGGGTAACACCTCCGTTAGTTCAAATCTAACCGCTACCGTTACAATCAATACAAAATTCCAATCTTAAAATCGTTATAATGCTAATTAGTAACGGTACTATACAAAAAAATGGATTCTCATACATTAAATAACTGGATAAAGATTAAAGAAGCATTTGAAAAATCTGGAAATACTAGTAATCATTTTTATCTGAGAGCATGTGCTATACTAAAAAGTGGTAGAGATCCATTAGAGAATTATCTTGGTGGTAAAGGTGGGTTGACAAAATAAGGTATTCTTGGTATTATAGATATATGAAACGGAGTGTAGTAGAAAAGTTATCACTCTGCGTTTGGGACGCAGCGAAGAGGGGGCAGTACCTTCCACTCCGATTGCCAGTTTATCAACTGGCACACTTGACTTAAAACTCAAATTCTCCTATACTTACTAAGTAAACAAATCAAAGCAATGTCGGTAACAATCAAATTTAAGAAAGATATTGAAACTCTTAAATCTGCGGTTAATGGCGATTTCTATCTTGATGTAAAGAGTCCGAAACTTTACAAAAAGATTCGTCGATATTATCAGAATGAAGGTGTCATCTTCTCTGAAGATCCTTTGGATAACTACGATATTCTTATGGAATGTCTTGCCAATGATCTTGAGGTAGTTGAAGCATGACAAAAGTTCTTCTTGAGCGTGAAGGATACCGGTTCGTTGAGAAAGGTATCATTGAACTCAACGGTATGCCTGATTATCGTATGCAAAAACAAGATTATTATACTAAACGCTGGAATGACATTTATTTGTTTGATAATAGTCTACAATGCACTACTGCAATGGAAGATATTGAATATTCGAAATGGTTGAGCGATGATCCTTGTTATATGGATCCTAATGATATTCTTGATTGGGATCAATAGTCACGGAGAGACTTAAAAAGTACTGGTCGGGACCCCCTGAGACCTGAAAAGTCTTAAAACTTACTCTGGTGGAGTCAAATATGACCCTATTGTTTTATTGCCTTTCTCAAAGGCAATTGGTGCGGGTGGGGAATAACTGCCGCCTGGTTTCCAATTTCCAGTTAAAGAATTGGTGGCGAGCCTGAAAGACCTGAGGGGAGTTGCACAAACTTCCCTTTTTTGGTATAATAGTATGAGATACTTTATTATATGAAAGTTGCTTTAATAACTGGCATTACTGGTCAAGATGGATCTTATCTTGCCGAATTGCTTTTAGAAAAAGGATATGCGGTTCATGGTATTGTTCGTCGTAGTTCTTCCATCAATACTGATCGTATTAATCATATATTTGAAAATGTTAAGTTACATTATGGTGATTTAACAGACTCTACTAACCTAGTTAGAATTATTCAAAAAGTTCAACCGGATGAGATTTATAATCTTGGTGCTCAGAGTCATGTGAAGGTTTCTTTTGAGATGCCTGAGTACACTGCTGATGTGGGTGCTATGGGAACTCTTAGGGTTCTTGAAGCAGTGCGTCTTTTGGGCATGGAATCTCGTGTACGCATCTATCAGGCATCTACTAGCGAACTCTACGGACTAGTTCAAGAAACTCCGCAGAAAGAGACCACACCTTTCTATCCCCGCTCTCCTTATGGTGTGGCAAAACTCTATGGGTACTGGATCACAAAGAACTATCGTGAAGCATATGGAATGTATGCTTGCACTGGTATTCTTTTCAATCATGAATCTCCTCGTCGTGGTGAGACCTTTGTAACCCGTAAGATTACTCAGGCATTTTCTAAGATTTCTGTTGGACTTCAAGATTGTTTGTATCTTGGTAATCTTAATGCCAAACGTGACTGGGGACATGCTAAAGATTTTGTAGAGGCGATGTGGTTGATGCTTCAACAAGATGAACCAGAAGACTTTGTGATTGCAACTGGAGAACAATATTCTGTAAAAGATTTTGTTCAAGAGGCAGCACCATATTTTGGCATGAAGATTGCTTGGGAAGGTGAGGGGTTATATGAAGTTGGTATTGATAAACTTACTAAAAAAGTAGTTATTAAAGTTGATCCTAAATATTTTAGACCTGCTGAAGTCGAATCTTTGTTAGGTGATGCCTCTAAGGCAAAGAAGAAACTGGGATGGAAACCTAAGACTTCATTTAATCAATTAGTTGAGGATATGTGCTTGTACGGACAATGATATCACTTAATCATCTGGGCAATCTCGGAAGACTTGCCAATCAAATGTTTGAATACGCATCTCTTAAAGGAATTGCAACAAATCATGGATATGACTTTGTTATTCCACCAAGAGAAGCATTTGGACAAAAAGATGGATTGGTAAAAAATTCTGAATTAATTTTATATGATGTTTTTGATATAGAATCTAAAAATACTATTGGACTAACACAAAATAAAATCATCCAGGAATCTTCATTTAAATTTGATGAAATATTATTCTCTACTTGCGAAGACAATGTAGATTTGTATGGATTTTTTCAATCTGAAAAATATTTTAAACATATTACTGATGAGATTAAGAAAGACTTCTCATTTAATGCAAAGATTCTAAATGAATGTGAGCAATTTTATAAGGATAATTTTAATAATTGTGAAGTTATTTCTTTGCATATTCGTAGAGGTGATTATACTCAAAATCCAAATCATCCAACACAATCAATAGAATACTATCAGAATGCACTTAATAATCTTCCACAAGTTCCAGTAATTATATTTTCGGATGATCCCAATTGGTGTGCTGAACAAGAACTTTTTGAATCTGATAGGTTTTCTATTTCTGAAGGAAATTCGGTTGATTTTGATTTATGTTTAATGACTTTATGTGAGTATCATATTATTGCAAATAGTTCTTTTAGTTGGTGGGGTGCGTGGTTGGCAAATAGTAAAAAAGTTATTGCACCCAAAAATTGGTTTGGTGGTGCTTGTATAAATCATAGTACAGAAGACTTGTATTGTTCTGATTGGATTATCTTATAGGAGAAAAAAAATGGCTTTTGATTTTGATGGTAATGATGTTTTAAAATATAAAAAAAATCTTTCAGTTTTTATCGAAACTGGAACCGCTAATGGTGATGGTGTTCAGGTAGCACTTAATCTTGGATTTGATAAAACCTATAGTATAGAATTGAGTGAATCTCTCTATTCTCAATGTAAATCTAGATTTGCTGGTAAAGATAATGTTCATTTGATCTGTGGTAGTTCTGAAGTTGAACTTCCAAAACTACTGGAAACAATTGATGAACCATTTTTACTTTGGTTAGATGCCCATACTTCGGGTGGTCCTTATATTGGTGAATTTATGGATCTTTATTTGCCTAAAGAAATTTCCTCCATCATTGAATTTTCTGATAAATTTAAAGATAGTGTCGTTATGATTGACGATATGAATTATTTTAAGGATGCCGACATTAAGTTGGATAGTGGAAAAACTACATTTGAATGGTGCTCGGAAATTGAAAGTTTAGTTAAAAAATTGAAACCAAATGGTAATATTCAATATCACCAATCAAATGGTGAAGCAAAATCTTTAATTTTAGTATCTAATTAAAATCATGAAAGTACAACATTTTATTTTTAATTGGTCAAGAGTCACTGAAGATGTAAAAAATATTCAAAAAACCTTAAATGATAGTGGTTATGATGTAAGTGTCATTAATTGTGACGACAATCCCCAAGATGGATGGATTAATGTTGGCAATGATTATTGGATGTATGGTCAAATGCATTCCTGTTTGAGAAATTTTAACTTTGAAAATGATTATCTGAATATTATGCTTGGTGATGTTGAAACAGATAACTACCCAGAATTATTTAAACGCACGGTTGATGTTGTAAGTGAAATTGATAATGTTGGAATTTATGCACCAGATTATGCAAATAAAGAAAAGTGTTGGTGGATTATTGACAATGTATCTGTGGAAAGGTATAATGGTAGTGATGTAATTCAGTTTGATGATTCAAATTTGGTTGCATCAACAATGTGTGATCTTTTCTACATCACAATTCATAAAGATATTGTAAAGGCATATTTTGATTTTACAAATGAACTTGCCGAACAGTATCCAGATTTTGAATTTTGGAGGGGGCATGGATGGGGCATTGATTTAATTCTTTGTGCATTTTGTCACATGCAAAATAAATTTATAATTCGTGATAAGAAAATTTCTTTAGGGCATGATATTGATAATGGACATTCTGGACCAGATTCATCTATTAGTTATAATAAGTTGATGGAAAAATTTACAGAATACATGGGAGAACAATCTAGTAGGGCACAAAGTAAAATTAAAACAATCTTAGATAGGTGTCCTCCACATGAAAATAAAACTATTCATACTACTATTGAGGAACTTTGGAAATGAATAAGGATTCTAAAATTTTTGTTGCTGGGCATAATGGACTTGCAGGATCTGCAATTGTAAGAGTTTTGCAAAAAAATGGATTTGATAATATTATTACCAAATCAAAATCTCAACTTGATTTAAGAAATCAAAATGATGTAAGAGATTTTTTTAATGAAGAAAACCCTGAATATGTTTTTGATGCTGCCGCAAAGGTTGGCGGCATTCATGCAAACTATACTTATCCCGCAGATTTTATTTACGATAATATTACTATTCAAACAAATTTAATTGATAGTGCTTATCGTTTTGGTGCAAAAAAGTTTCTTTTTCTTGGATCCGTTTGCATCTATCCTAAGTATTCAACTCTTCCTATTGTTGAAGATTGTTTACTTTCTGGGCACCTTGAACCAACTAATGAAGCATATGCAATTGCTAAAATTTCTGGTGTTAAGATGTGTGAGGCATATAGAAAGCAATATGGATTTAATGCCATTTCATTGATGCCTACAAATCTTTTTGGACCTGGTGATAATTTTCATCCAGAAAACAGTCATGTAATGGCAGCAATGATTCGTCGTTTCTGTGAGGCAAAGGATAGTAATGCCGAAAGAGTTACTTGTTGGGGAGATGGAAGCCCTAAGAGAGAATTTTTATACTGTGATGACTTAGCAATTGCTTGTTTAACTGCAATGCAGAAGTATGATGATATTGAGCTAATGAATGTCAGTACGGGTATTGAATACACAATTAAAGAAATTGCCGAAGTCGTAAGTGAAGTTGTTGGATTTAAAGGTGAGATCTTCTGGGACACCTCTAAACCAAATGGTACTCCTAAGAGACCACTATACATAGAGAAGATTAAGAATTTGGGATGGCAACCAGAAACTGAAATTAAAGAAGGTATTCGTAATAGTGTTGAATATTTTAGGGGTTTAATTTAAATGTATAATGTTTCTGAAACATGTCAAATTTTTGATTTGAATCAAATATACCAAAAGTATTTTGGATATCCATCTAAAGGAACATTTGTTGAAGTTGGTGCATATGACGGAGAGACTTTTTCCAATACATCGTGTCTTGCTGATATTGGGTGGAGAGGAATCTACATTGAACCCGTTGAATCTGGTTTTAACAAATGTGTAGAAAGACATAAGAATAATGATGTTGAGGTTATCCAATGTTTAATTGGATCTGAACAAAGTGATAAAACACTATATGTTGGAAATGAAGATCAGATTTCTTGGGGTGGAACAATTACAACTTCAAATGAAGCACATTTAGAAATTTACAAAACAAAAATACCTAATTTTGCTAAAATAAATTTTTCAGAAATTGTAGTTCCACAAATTAGATTGGATACCTTATTGAATGCAAATAATATAGATCCAAATTTTGACCTTCTAGTTGTCGATGTTGAAGGTTCTGAATTTGATGTTTACGATTCATTTAATTTAAATTATTGGAAACCAAAAATGATGATTGTGGAAATTGAAGAAAAACATCAATGTTTTAACGAGAATGACAATTATTTAAATAATTGTGTTAAAATGAGAAAAGATTTTAATGAGTTGGGATACTCCGAAATTTGGAATGATCCCACTAATACTGTATTTTTATTGGATGAACTTAAATGAAAATTTGTATCTTGAATATTGCAACAAACAAGTATATTCAGTTTGTTGAACCTCTTTTAGATTCTATCGAACAAAACTTTTTAAATGGGCATGAAATTTCTGCATTAGTTTTTACCAACCACGAAATTGAAGAAACTTCTGAAAATGTAAAAATTTCTCAAATTGAGCATGAACCTTGGCCAATACCCACACTAAAAAGGTATCACTACTTTATGAAGGAAGCAGAATATATTTCTCAATTTGATTACTGCTTTTATATGGATGTGGATATGAGAATTGTTTCAAAAGTTGGTGATGAAATTCTTGGAGATCTAGTTGCCACACAACATCCAGGATTTTGGTATAAAGGTGTTGATGAATTTTCTTACGAACGTAGACCAGAATCTACTGCATATGTTCCTTTTGGTGAAGGAAAGATGTACTATGCTGGTGGATTCAATGGTGGTAAACCAGAGCATTTTTTGAAAATGTCTGAAACTATTGTTACCAATGTTCAGAAAGATTTTGAAAATAATCTTATCGCAGTATGGCACGATGAAAGTCATATGAATCGTTATCTTCTCAATAATCCTCCAACTATCGAATTAACTCCATCATATTGCTATCCGGAAGCAGTTAAGTATAATCCTGCTGCTTGGAATGTTCCCTTTGAACCTAAAATTTTAGCACTTGAAAAAAATCATGCCTCAGTTAGATCTTAATCAAAAATTTGTAATTTGGGGATATCCGTTACATTCACATACTCATTCTTACATTCATTATGGATTTTTTAAAGCATTAAAAAGTCTTGGATATGATGTCAGATGGTTTAATGATATTAGTGTGAATGAAGATTTTGAAAATTGTATTTTTATTACTGAATCAAACTGTAAAAAAAATATTCCCATCATAGAATCATCAAAATATTTTATTCATAATTTTTGTGGTGGATTTGAAAAGCAAAGTTTAATTGAACATGAGAATGTTTATAATCTTCTTGTTTACCATGAGGAATATAATCTTCCAAATAATTTACAATCACTTGATGATTACTCTTGGTATGATCCAGAAACCAAAAACATTATGATTATGTGGGGAACTGATCTTCTCCCAGAAGAAATTGATAATGTGCAACCGGTTCTTTATGATAAATCTAAATCTGATGTTAATTTTATTGGAACTATTCAGGGAGAAAATGCTGTAAGGTTTGCTCATATCTGTGCGGATCATGGAAAGAATTTTTATAATCTTGGTGGATATACAGGATCGTCTCAAAATGATAATTCTAAATTCTACGATAATAGTGAAAGTGTAAATTCTCTCAGAAAATCATATCTCTCTTTTGATATTCGTGAAGAGCAGCATCTTAGAAATGGATATGTTCCTTGTAGAGTCTTTAAAAATATTAGTTATGGAATGTGGACAGGATCTAATTCGACAAAAATTAAAAAGTTCTTTAATGGACATTTGACAATTAATAATAACCTTTCACAACTTTATGATGATTTGGTGAGTGATTACAGTTCTTCCACAGAAGAAATAATAAGAAATTCTATGAATTATGTAAGAGATAATCATACATATTTGAATAGAGTACAATCATTACTTTCTGTATTATGAAGATTAATCTACTTGATGTACCTGTTTATTATATTAATCTTGATGAGCAGGATGAAAAGAGAAAGTTAACCGAGTCTCTTTTGAAGAGACTTGGATTTAAATATGTTGAGAGATTATCTGCTATTAAACATGATGCAGGTAGAATTATTGGTTGTGCTAGGTCTCATTATGAAATTCTGAGTAGAAACTTAAAACCTCCGTTCATAATTCTTGAAGATGATTGTACTCTAAATCATAATTTTGATTTTAAAATAAATTTGCCAGACAATGCCGATGCTCTTTATCTTGGCATTTCTCATTGGGGAAGATATTTAAATCATTCTGGTCCATATGTACATTACGATAAAGTTAGTGACAATATTGTTAGAGTTTACAATATGCTCGCTACTCATGCAATAATGTATATTGGTCAGGAGTATGTTGACATTTGCAAAAGAATATCGTATCATTATGGGTATGAGGTAGAAAATCATTTAGATATTGGATTTGCCGAAGTTCATAAACTTTACAATGTTTATAGCTTTGATGAACCATTATTTTGTCAATATGATTGGAGTGCCGTTACTACAGGAAAATTGAGTTCTGTTAGTATTGATAAAACTGAATCAGATAAATTATTCAAAGAAGTTTTATCTGATGATGAAAATTATTATAAATTAAATCAAGAATTTAAATCACCCATTAGACCTCTTCTTATGAGAAGGGATGTGAGTGGTATTCCTGGTTACTATGTTCCTACGAGATTAATGTAAATGAAAAAGTGTTTAGTTACTGGTGGAGCAGGATTCATTGGATCCAATTTAGTTGAGCATCTATTATCTAATGGGCATGAAGTTATTGTTATTGACAATGAATCTGCAAATAGTCATGATGAATATTATTGGAATGATGCCTGTAAAAATTATAAATTCAATTTGAGTTTTGAAAGAAGTCTGAATAGATTAATTTCTATATGCACTGGTGTGGATTATATCTTTCATCTTGCATCTGACGTTTCAATTCCATATTGTATTGAAAAACCTCATCGTGCCTATTTGAATAATGTTGCTAGTTTATCCCATGTACTTGAGGCAGCAAGAGTTTGTCAGGTAGAGAGAGTTGTATTCTCTTCTACTGCTGCAATCTATGGTATGACAAATTCTGTCTGTGTAGAAACTGCTATACCAGATCCTCTTAATCCCTATTCAGTTTCAAAGTTGTCTGGGGAGTATCTTATGAAGATGTACTATGACCTTTATAATGTAAAGACTGTTTCTCTACGGTATTTTAATGTGTATGGTCCTAGACAACCAGAAACAGGACAATATGCACCTGTTATGGGAATCTTCTTAAAGCAAAGGAATGAAGGTAAGGCACTGACTGTTGTTGGTGATGGTCTTCAAACAAGAGACTTTATTCATGTTTCTGATATTGCAGCAGCAAATTTGATGGTTGCTGAAAAGGATGCCGAGACCTATGGTCAGGTTTATAATGTTGGTACAAATAATGCAACTTCAGTTAAGAAAATTGCTACACTGATTTCGGATAGGATTGAGCATATTCCTCCAAGACCAGCAGAAGCACGGCACAGTCTCTCAAATATCAATAAGATTAGAAATACTTATGGGTGGGAACCTAAAATTAAATTGGATGATTGGATTGTAGATCAATGAAGGTATTGCATCTATCACATCATTATGGGTGCTTGAAGGATCATCAGTATGTTTGTGAACAACTTGGTATAGAACTCACTAATCAGTTTTCTTTATGGAATGGTATCCTTCCTAAAGGTTCCTATGCAATGACTGAAGATCTTGCTAATCAAATATGGGAAAAAAATAAAGACTATTTTAATTGCTTTGATTTTATTACAACTTCTGATACGGCACCACTTTCTAGAATTATTCTGCAGAATTTGGATAAGTTTAATGGTAAGTTAAATGTATGGGTATGTAATAGATTTAATTATGACATCTATGGAGATATTGATTACCATGAACTTGTTAAAAGATACATTAATCATGAGAAAGTAAAATTTATTCCATATACTGAATTTGAAAAAGTATGGGCAGATAAATTTAATATTCAATTCCGAAATGAAGTAATTAGACCAATAGGATTGAGTATTGATAAAAAACTATCAGAGTTTGATAGTGATATTGGATTTGATGGTGATTATTCTTGTCCAAAGGAACCTAGAGATCTTTTAATTTCTCGTTACCACAATGATAATATTTTTCAAGATTCAAAATCAATATGCAAATCTTTTGGGTTGAGTTCAGAGATTGCAAAATATCGTGGATATTCTGGGCTTAAAGAATTAAAGGATTTATATTCTGCATATTTAATTTTTCCAGATCAGTATTCCAAACTCGTTACTTTTGAATTAATGAATATTGGAATTCCCACAATCATTCCTTCCGAAAAGTTTCTACTCAATTTGATTACAAAACCAAACTATTGGTTTGGTAGTGGCATAACAAAAGAAACAATTTCTTTGTGTGAGTGGCATAATGAGTACTATGATAAATTTGCATTGTACATAGACGATTACTCAGAAATCAAAGATGCTGTTGAAACAATTAATCTACATAAAGTAGAAATATGTGATATAATGAGGACATGCTCAGAAACTCATATTCGGAAAACTTTAAATCAATGGAGAAGTATTTACAATGATTGACATTCTTGAAAAATATAAAGACCTTATGGAAGAGTCTTTATTTCCTTATCATTCAAAAGAAGAATTTGAAAAATATTTTGGACGAGTTCCTAAATTTAGGTATCATACTTTACAATATTGTTTGAATTATTTTTTTGAAAATAATTTTAAGACTATTGTAGAACTTGGAACTTCTAGAAGTTTTGTGGATGGTAAATTTCCTGGATGTAATGAAGATGATGTAAAATATTGGGAACCAGAAAATCCTGAAAAATGGGATTGGAGTGCCGGATGTTTTACTCGTTTGATTGGGGAAATAATTCAAGATACTGATATTGATTTTATTACTGTTGATTTAGATCCTCGTCATATTCGTAGATCTAAAATTATGACTGAAGGATTAAGTAATATTGAATATTATGTCCTGTCTTCTGAAGAATTCCTTGATAGTGGTGATGGGCAGATTGATTTTCTTTATATGGATACTGGTGACATGACTCCCATTGAAAACACTGCTCAACTTCATCTTAGAGAATCAAAACTAATTGTAGAAAAAAATTTGATTAGTGATGGAGGTATTCTTTTGATTGATGATGTAAGAAGTCCAGTTCCTAAAATTATTTCAAATGAAGAATCTGATTATGGTAAGGCAAAATATTCTATTCCATATCTTCAAGAAAATGGATTTGAGATTGTGATTGATGAATATCAGGTTGTAATGATTAAACAATGAAATTAAAAATTTTTACATCAGTAACAAATCAACCAGCATTTGCAGAACTTCAAGCACAAACATTTAAAAAGTTTCTAGATTGTGATTATGAATTTCATCTTATAGATGATTCTTTAAATTTTTCTGAACAATATATTAAAATTTGTGAGGATAATTCTATTTTTTATCATAAAAAAGAAGAAAAAATAATTCCTCATAATCCTATGGTAGCATGTGCATTTGCTGTTCAGTGGACTTACGATAACCTAATTAGAAAATGTAAAGATGATATTGTATTATTTTTAGATTCTGATATGTTCCTTTTGGAAAAATTTGATATCGTCGAATACATGCAAGATAAAACTATTGTTGGATCTTATCAAAACAGGGGCCATGTTGAATATTTGTGGAATGGAATTTTATTTTTCAACATGCCAAAACTTTTAAATTTAAAAGGTCATTTAGATTTTGGATGTGGAATTGTTGAGGGAGAACTTACTGATGTTGGAGGTCGTACTTATCATTTCATTAAAGAAAATAGATCACAAATAGATTTTATTGCAGCAACATATGGTGGATATTATAATGGCGTTGAATTGGAAAATATGGAAACTTTTATAGATGGCAAATTTTTTCATTTTAGGGGAGGAACACTCTGGGATCAAAAAGTAGACGTTTATGAAAGAAAAATAAATATTTTGAATGATATTTTGGAAAAGTTATGAGACATTTTTTGGATTTAGGAACTCATAAATTTGAGGGACTTAAAGAATTTACGGAAAAACTTAATATTGATAATACTTGGAATGTTTATTGTTATGAGGCAAACCCATTAGTTTATAATGAAAATCTTTTAGAAGATATGAAAGATTTATATAATCATATTGAATTTCATAATTTGGCAGTTATGGATTTGAATGGGTCAATCATATTTCATTGTCATGATGGTGCTTGGTCCGATCATTCAAAAGAAAAATATGTAAAGGAATATACTACAGGATCTAATGCATTAGATCAAACACCGATTTATGATATTGGTAATGGTGCTGTTTTTAATATTGTTGATGAGGAAGTTAAATGTGTAGACATTAATGAGATTTTGGATAATATCTGCCTATCAGATCCACAGGCAGAAATTTATATCAAATGTGATATTGAAGGATCTGAATTTGCAGTTCTTCCTAGAATTATAGAATCTAACTATCTTTCAAATATAAAGCAAATGTATATTGAATGGCATGAAAGATTCTGGTATAATAATGGTATTGAAGAAAAAATAAAAGAAAAACAGGTTTATTTGCACCATCTTAAAAAATTAGGAATTGAATGTTTCGATCATCATTAATATGGATAAGAACAAAGCAATCTATAAACTCAAAGGTCTTCCTCCAATCTACTATCTTAATCTGGATGAACAACCAGAAAGAGCACAGTATATGGAAGAGCAGTTTAAGTATTGGGAAATTGAAGATTATACTCGTATCTCCGCTTATGATGGTAGAGATGGTAGAGACTTAGGAGACATCCTCAAAGGACGCTATCCTGATATGATGTCCTCTGGTGAGGTAGGTTGTACTACGTCGCATCTGAAGGCACTGAGGCACTTCTTGGAGACTTCTGATTCTCCTTGTGCTCTAATTATGGAAGATGATTGTGATATATCTACAGTATCTCACTGGCCTTTTAAATGGAAGGATTTTTTTTGTAAGGTTCCTTATGATTATGATGTCGTTCAACTTGCGATTATTAATCCTGCACAAGTTCATGTAAAAATGCATCGTCGGTTTGTGAATGACTTTTCAACTGCTTGCTACTTGATTACTCGCCATCATGCACAAAAACTTATTGATCTTCATGTGCGTGGTGATAAGTATAAGTTGGATAATGGAGTTAAACCACGTGCCGTTGCCGATGATTTGATTTATAATTCTGGCAATACCTTTGCGATTCCTTTGTTTCTTTATAAGATTGAATTCGGATCTTCTATTCATAATGAACATGTGGATGTGTTTCATAAATCAAGTTATGATGGTCTTTGGAATTTTTGGAAAGTCGATGCGACGAATGTGAGTGATTGGAATTCTATTTTTGATTATGATCCTTATGCCGGTCGCCTTCCGCCAGGATTTGAAGGTCAATAACTCTTGACTTTTCTTTAGATTTGCTATATAATTTTGTTGTAAAAAGTTATTAAATTTAAATGACAATAACAACTAATGAACATGGACAGCAAAACATGTTCGCAAAGGAACCTAAAATGTACATTACGGAGGAAGATAAAATGAAACACGAAGAAGAAACTTATAGCGAACGTGCAGAAAAACTGAATGGACGTTTTGCAATGCTGGGAGTAATTGCTGCTCTTGGTGCGTATGCTCTGACAGGACAGATTATTCCTAAAGTATGGTGAGTCCCTAACAAAAATAAGTAATCATATTTGTCTTCACTCTAAATACGAGTGGAGATTTTTTTTTATTTTATGCCTAGAAACCAACTTTCAAAGGAAGAAATTAGGTGTCATGTTGAGAAGTTAAAGAACGAATTATATAACGAACAGATTGGTTATACTTCAGATCCAAAGGGATTGGCAAACAGATATCTTAATAGAGTCCTGGATAAAATTCAGGAATATTATAGATGATCTATCATATTTTCCAGTATTATTTCATAATCGGTTTTATTGTGTTGGTGATTAAGGTAGCAAATTATAAGTAGTCATACCTATTGACAGCATTTCCTGACAGTGTTATAATAAATACATGTTAAGAAATGTAATGTTTCTTAATCTTGCCACACCAGGACTAGGCAAGTAAAATCCGTCCTTATACCTACGCAGGAGGGTGGTGTAGGATATACTGTAATTGTTCAGCATAAATAAGATATAAATGAAATTTATAAAATGTCCCTATCCACCAATACTGTTTATAGATTTTTTGTAGAAAAACTTGGTGGTGCTAATCCAACTACCTTTGTGGGGGATGAAGGTGAAGTATTTTATAATCCAGCAATTGGATCTATTAAACTTTCTGATGGAACATCTCCAGGTGGTATAACCATCACAGAACCTACATCAAGTATTCTGGCAGATAATCGTTGGTATGTTGACCCAGCAAGAACGGACATAAATCCAGCAACAGCAACGGGTAACTCTATGAATCCGTTTCTTTCAATTACCGCCGCACTAGCCTATATTGAAGCAAGAATTGCAGATGGCAGTTTGGTACTTAATATTTCTGGTTCTCTTGTACAGAACCCTCAGTTTATTATCGTAAAGAGTTCTACTACAGAAAATGTAGCACTGACTCGTGGTAACATTTTCATCTGCGGTGATACCCCAGATGCTGGTCACGTGCCTATTTGGATCAACGGACACGTTACCATTACTCCTGCAGATTCTAGTGGCAACGCCATAAACGTAAATAGATTTGGTTTGTTTAATATTGCAGTTCTTCCTTCTGGTGCCAATGATGCTGTTAAGATAACTGGTTCTAATCCAACAAAAGTTTACCTGAAAGATACATACTGCTATCAAAATAACGCTACTAAGAGTTGTGTTTACGCAAATAATACTGGCACTGGCAGTAGAGTAGAACTAGATGATTGTACTATGGCAAGATCAAGTGGTTCTGTATATCTAATAGACATTCAACGTGGATTTTGTCGCATAGACAATCTTGAAACTAACGGTACAGGACAAGTGCTCAACCAAGCAAACAATTCAACAGGAACTATGCTGAGAAGTTTATTAGATGCCGACACTGGTGCTGTTATTACTTTAAGTGGAACAACACAATGGGGTATGGGTGAGGTTATTCTAAACAATACTAGCACTGCTGCTAACACTTATGGAGTTTCTATGAGTGATACAGCAACCATGCAGTTTGGTGTGTGTACTTTTAACATACCTGCTGCACAAGCAACCAATCGTGCAATTAATGGTGGTGCGGGAAATACAGTAATCTATTCTGATCCAATATTCCAATATGGCACTAGTGACAAGATCTCAACTGCAATAACATTGATTCCATTGGATACTACATTCACTGCAGCGTAATCTATCTGTATTAAGTGATGAGTATTTATGCTGATTGACTCTTGATTAGGGTTCTGTTATACTAAATATGTTAGGAAATCAAGATAAAACTTTACGATTTCTTACATTCCCGCTAACCAAGACCTATGGGAATTCAAATACGTCTTTTTACCTACACTGGAGGGTGGTGTAGGAATAATGTCACCAGTTCGTTCCCCCGAACTCATATTTACTACCCTTTTAATTTAAATGACTGCTACAATTGCCTTACAAAGACAAACAACAAATCCCTGGCAACAATTCTGCCAATGGGTAACCTCAACTGACAACCGTTTATATGTTGGTTGGTTTGGTGTATTGATGGTGCCAACGTTACTTGCTGCTACTGTATGTTTCATTATTGCCTTCATCGGTGCTCCTCCCGTAGACATAGACGGTATTCGTGAACCTGTCGCTGGATCTTTACTCTATGGAAACAACATCATCTCAGGAGCAGTTGTCCCCTCCTCAAACGCAATCGGACTACATTTCTATCCAATTTGGGAAGCTGCTTCCCTTGATGAATGGCTCTACAATGGGGGTCCGTTCCAACTCGTCGTGTTCCACTTCCTCATTGGCATCTATGCTTACATGGGACGAGAATGGGAACTTAGCTATCGATTAGGTATGCGCCCTTGGATCTGTATTGCTTACAGTGCTCCTGTTGCTGCTGCCTCTGCTGTATTCTTAGTGTATCCTTTTGGTCAAGGTTCTTTTAGTGATGCGATGCCTTTGGGTATCTCAGGCACATTCAACTATATGCTTGTATTTTCTGCGGAACATAATATTCTTATGAATCCTCTGCATATGTTAGGTGTTGCTGGTGTTTTCGGTGGTTCACTTTTCTCAGCCATGCATGGTTCTTTGGTAACCTCATCATTGGTTCGTGAAACAACAGAATCTGAATCACAAAACTACGGTTATAAGTTTGGACAAGAAGAAGAAACGTATAACATATGTGCAGCTCATGGTTATTTTGGAAGACTTATTTTCCAATATGCTTCGTTTAATAATTCACGTTCACTTCACTTTTTCCTTGCTGCTTGGCCAGTAATTGGTATTTGGTGTGCCTCTATGGGGATTGCCGTTTCATCTTTTAACCTTAATGGTCTAAATTTTAATCAATCAATTCTTGACCATCAAGGTAGAGTGATTAATACTTGGGCTGATATATTAAATAGGGCAAACTTAGGAATTGAAGTACTTCATGAAAGAAATGCACATAATTTTCCTCTGGATCTTGCCACATCATCTACTACTACAGTTGCTCTTACTGCACCAAGTATTGGATAGCCTTTGAAAGGTTGGAGACATCATCTTGAAAATAACCAAGAGCATAGTTACATCTATGGCAAAGAAGTCCTCTAACCTTTTCTGTCTTGTGACAGTGATCTACATGGAATTTATTATATCTTCCACCTGGATCTGACGTTTCACAGATAGCACACTTATTTTCTTGTGACTCCAGTAGGAATGTAAATTCTTCTGGAGTCATTTTATATTTGGAGAATAAATGTTGCTCTGCTCTTTCTTTTTTTGTACGTTTATCTCTTTTACTTTTTCTACTTCTATCGCAAAAATTACACATAGATCTATGACCTTCTCTGTAAGTTCCATCCTTTCTTTTTGCTTTTATTTTATAAAATTCATCAATAGATCTAGTAGTGTTACAATGTGTACAGAATTTTGTATTCATAGAGACTTATATGCGTATATGTTTCTATTTATATAAAAAAACACCAATAAGCACCAATACTCATTGACCTTTATGTTATGATATGATAACATAAATATAACAAATCTTAACAAACAGATTTTATGATAGGCAAATTATCCCCAGAGGATCGTGTAATGACGGGACTACCTGAATTTTTTGAACAAACTTCAAATGAACCTTATGTGAGACATGACTATAAGTTATGCTATACAACAGGAAAAACAGAAGTTTATAGTGACT
>Ga0304730_1000988_pt1 | contig 22730 bp, 14 predicted proteins | sample M_130628_MF_Meta_FD_190474 | JGI IMG/M metagenome (GOLD analysis project Ga0304730, IMG submission 190474) | Freshwater microbial communities from Lake Montjoie, Canada to study carbon cycling - M_130628_MF_MetaG (v2) (version 2) | ecosystem: Environmental > Aquatic > Freshwater > Lake | place...
ATCTTGCTGATAAGTTAGTTTTTTAGAACTGTTGTTAAATAAAGTAATGTACCAAAAATATAATTTAAAATTCGTAAGTGTAGCTGACGAAAAAAAACAAAACAATGGCAAATCTTTTGCAGCATAATACAAATTAATTACACCTGCCTTTGCTACTTTTTCTAAATCGGTATGTAGCTCATTTATGTATTGTTGTATTGTGTCTATAGCATCATCATGAAATACAAATTGTTTAGTTCTAAAGATAGTTTGGCTTATGTTTTCTTTATGCAATGCATCTATCGAAATTTCTAATTTGTTTGCAATAATAAAAGCTTCATTAAGCAAAAAATCGGTTTCGCCACGCAACCTTCTATATACACTATCTTTGCTTTGATTTAGCAGAGAGGATAAAACTTCAATCGATAAAATTTTATCTTTAATAAATTTGTTGAGTAGTATGGATAGTTGCGTGTTCATTGTGTATTAATCAAGACTAAGATAGTAAAATTAATAGTTTTCTGGCTAAATCCTATATTTTTCGCAGTCAAACTAGCATTAATTCTTTAGGTTTTATTCAATATCTGTCTGTTATTAAAATTCATTGCTGACCATTTGTCACATTTAGCAAAAAGGTATAGTTTTGGAGAATACCATTTTTACAATTTTTATTTTAAAACAATTATAATAGATGAATCCGAAAGAATTTCAAAAATACGCTGTAAAGCACATGGGCATTAGCAGTAGCACATTGCATCAATACGGCAATTATGTAGGCGACCAAGTAACCAACCTTACACCATATATCATAGAAGAACGCCAATTGAATGTAGCACAGATGGATGTGTTTAGCAGATTGATGATGGATAGAATAATTTTTATGGGTGAAGCAGTGAATGACTATGTAGCCAATATTGTAACTGCGCAATTATTATTTTTAGAAAGTAGCGATAGAACTCGCGATATTCAAATGTACCTAAATAGTCCGGGAGGAAGTGTATATGCAGGTTTGGGTATGTATGATACAATGCAAATTATCAGCCCAGATGTGGCTACCATCTGCACAGGTATGGCAGCTAGTATGGGGGCAGTGCTAATGTGCGCAGGCACAAAAGGCAAGCGCACCGCATTAAAGCATAGTCGTATTATGTTACATCAACCAAGTGGTGGTATTGGTGGCCAAGCTACAGATATCGAAATTATAACTGCAGAAATTAAAAAATTAAGAAGCGAGTTATATGATATCATTAGCGAACACACTGGCCAACCTGTAGAAAAAGTTGCCAAGGATTGCGATAGAGACCATTGGATGAGTGCGCAAGAGGCAAAAGAATATGGTGTGGTAGATGAGGTATTAACTGTAAATCCTAGAAAAAGAAAAGACCAATAACTAGTTAAACAATAATTTAAAAATTTAATTCAATAAAAATTTAAAATAGCAAACAATGCAAAACTTTAATTATAAATCTCCTTTTTTAATGGAAGATGGCGACGATGATGATGATGATAATCCAGTAACAAAAGAAAATCAAATGGCAAGCATGCCAGAAATGCAGTTTGAGAAAAAATTTATCGAGCAACGCAAAATATTTTTATGGGGTGTGGTAGATGATAGAAGCGCAAAGTCTATTGTAAATCGCTTGATGTTTTTAGAAGCAAAAGATCCAGGCAAAGAAATTACATTTTACATAAATAGCCCGGGTGGCGTAGTTACTAGCGGCATGGTGATACATGATACTATGAAAATGATAAGTAGCCCTGTAAGTACTATTTGCATGGGTTTGGCAGCTAGCATGGGTAGCATTTTATTAAGTGCTGGTGCTAAAGGTAAGCGCTATATTTATCCAAGTGGCGAAGTGATGATTCATCAGCCTAGCCTTGGAGGAATGATGCGTGGTACTAGTGCCGATTTAGAAATTCAAGCCATACAAATACGTAAAACCAAACAAATTGGCGCTAAAATTTTAGCAGATAATTGCGGTAAAACCGTAGAAGAAATTCTGAAAGACTTTGAAAGAGATTATTGGATGGATGCCAAAGAAGCAGTAGATTATGGTATTGTAGATGGTATTTTATCTAAAATATAATACAAGTAGTAAAACAAATAGATAGAAAATTATGTCTATCTACACACAAGCTTAAAATAAAAAGTAGCTATGGCAAAAGAAAAAGACGTAAGTATGGTTTGTAGTTTTTGTTTGAAAAGCAAAGACGAAGTAGAAATATTGGTAAGTGGTGCCAAAGCGCATATTTGTGAAAATTGTGTAAGTAGTGCAGTTTATATTATTGAAAGAGAAACTGGTCTTAGCATTGGTTCTTCTGAGGAGATAGAGGAAGAGTCTGGCAACAGCATTAAAAAAGGTAAAACAAAAAAAATTAGTTTTACACTAAAGCCAATAGATATTTTTAATAAACTCAATGAATATGTAATTGGACAAAAAGATGCAAAAAGAGTTTTAAGTGTAGCTATTTACAATCATTATAAACGATTAAATACCCCTACAAAAGATGATGTAGAAATAGAAAAAAGTAATATTGTGATGGTAGGCGAAACTGGTACCGGCAAAACGCTAATGGCTAAAACAATTGCTAAATTATTAAATGTACCATTTGCGATTGTAGATGCTACAGTATTTACAGAAGCTGGTTATGTAGGTGAGGATGTAGAAAGTATTTTAAGCCGCTTGCTGCAAGCTGCCGACTACGATGTAGATGCCGCCGAAAGGGGTATTGTATTTATAGATGAAATAGATAAGTTAGGTCGCAAAGGTGGCAATCCAAGTATTACACGTGATGTGAGCGGCGAAGGTGTACAGCAAGCCATGCTAAAATTATTAGAAGGTAGCGAAGTACTAGTGCCGCCACAAGGTGGTCGTAAACATCCAGACCAAAAAATGGTAAAAGTAAACACCCAAAATATTTTATTTATTTGTGGTGGAGCTTTCGAAGGGATTGATAAAGTAATAGCGCGTCGTGTGCAAACCAGTGCTATTGGATTTAAAAGCAATAGCGATTTAGATAACCTGAAGCAAGACGAGCTGATACAGTATGTCAACACGTTGGATTTGCGTAGTTTTGGATTAATACCAGAATTACTAGGCAGATTGCCAGTAGTTACTTACTTGCAACCATTGGATGCTGAAGCATTACGCTTGATATTAACGGAACCTAAAAATGCTATCATTAAGCAATACAAACGCATCTTTGAGCAAGAAGGAGTTCGTTTGTATTTTGATGATGATGCATTGGATTATATTGTTCAAAAAGCAATAGAATTTAAGTTGGGAGGAAGAGGCTTACGCAGTATTTGCGAAGTAATAATGATAGACGCTATGTTTGAAACTCCTAGCAAAAAAGACACGGATTATTTTGTAGTAGACTTGCCTTATGTAAAAGAAAAAATAGAAAAAGGGAAATTGGGTTATTTAAAAGTGGCTTAATTTTCTATTTATAGAAACTGAAGGGGAATTTTTAGTACATATTCACTAAAAATTCCCCTTTATATTATAGCTATTCATCTTTTTATGCCATTTGTTTAATATAATATTGGTTTTTTCTATATGTTTTGCATTCTTTTTTTATAAAATGTATAATATATTTACAAGATGCGAATATTATCTAATATTAAAAAAATAACAGCTATAGTTGTATTTGGTTTTGGTTTGGTTCATGCAAGTGCACAAGATTTAAAAACAGAAAGAGTTAATCCTAATATTACTCCTTATCATGATGCTGCTGATGCAATAAATGGATTCAATGGCATTCGGTTTAATAAAGCTAGTGCTTGGAAAAACTTCACAACGCAATATCCAAGTTGGGGATGTAAGTTTAATGCTTATACAGGTATGCCACATAGAGCTTTAGGTAACCCCATTATATATGGAGGTGGAGATGTAGTGAGCATAGCAAAGCAGTTTTTAACAGTAGCTCTCGCAGATTATCAAATTCCGGTTAATGAATTAGAATTAACTGCCAATAAAAATGATGGCAAATACATCAATGTAAATTTTACTCAAAACCACAATGGGTATAAAGTAGCATTCAGCAGAGTTACAGTTCGTTTTACAAAAGATAAAAAAATTGTCATGTTTGGTGTAGATGCTTATAATAATATACCAAGCCTAACTGCTACCATTTTAGGTAATCAAGCAGCGCAATTTGCTAAAAATGCACTCACCACTCCTATTGTAAATGCTACAGTTGAGCCAGCTTTGCAAATTATTCCAATACCAAATAATGGCGAGATGAGTTATAAATTAGCATATGTAGTGCATGTAACTACAAATGATACCAAAGAAATGAATGGAGATTATTTAACATATGTTGATGCCACTACTGGAGAAATTTTATATAGACAAAACAAAGTTGTAAATATTGGAAGTACTATTCAAGGTTATACTTTAGCAAAAAACAATTGGAGCCCTAAACAAAGTTTAGCATTACAAAATATTGAAGTAAAGCAAGGTGCTACAACTTATACTGCAAATGTAAATGGCGAAGTAGTGCTACCTAATGCAGGAAGTGCAACAGTTACCTTACAAGGGCTTTGGAGTAAAGTAGTAGATGGAGCAAATGGAACAACAGCTCCATCGTTTAGCGCTATATTTAATGGTGGCGATACAATAATATTTGATACTACTGCTGCATCTACCCTTACAACGAAAGTAAATGCCTATCATCATGTGAATATTGTTCATGATTTTATGAAATCAAAACTACCAAGCTTTACAACTTTAGATTATCAGTTACTAACAAGAGTAGATAGAACAGATGGCACTTGTAATGCGTTTTACAATGGTACTTCCATTAATTTTTATGATGTAGGTGGTGGATGCAATCCTACCGCTACATTGGCAGATGTAGTTTATCACGAGTATGGCCATGGTATTTCAGATAAATATTGGACAGCCAATGGAAGTAGTTTTGATAATGGTGCAATGGGAGAAGGATATAGCGATATGTGGGCAATGAGTATTTTAACTACTGGTGTAATAGGCCCAGGTTTTTATACCAATAGTGCTGTTACAGGAATTCGTGAATATGTAACATCTACTAAGGTATACCCTAAGGATATAGTGGGAGAGGTGCATGCAGATGGAGAAATAATTGCAGGTGCATGGTATGATACTTATGTAAATTGGGGAGATATGGATAGCACTAGTACTTTATTTGCTAATAGTATGGCAGGCTTAGCTACTGGCCCAGATGGCACAGAAGGGCAGGTTTATCATGATATATTAATAGATGCATTAAGCTATGATGATGATGATGCAAATATTAATAATGGTACACCTCATTTTGTACAAATTGTTTCTGCATTTGCAAAACATGGTATTTATTTATTGAGTGATGCCGGCATTACGCATGTGCCAAATGCTAATAATATTACAGCCAACGCTAATACCAATATTGATGCAAATGTTACAGTTTCATTTCCTGCATTTTTAGGGGATGTTAAAATGTATTATCGCTTAAAAAAGTCTGGAACACCAGCAACAATTGATTCTGTAAATTTAACTATTAGTGGATCTAATAATTATACAACGGTATTTCCGGGTAAGCCAGATGGTGATATTTATGAATATTATTTTGTAGTGTATGACAATTTACCAAATGCTACACCTAGTGCTTATGCACCTGTTAGTCCAGTTTTTACTACATCGCTTACACAGCGCAATATTCCATACTATATTATATTTGGAATGCAACCATTAATTAAAGAAAACTTTGAAACTGGCGCTCCTGGTTGGGATATTACTTTGCCTACAGACAATGCTACTGGCGGCAAATGGGTAGTAGCTGCTCCATTGGGTTCTAAAACAAATGGGGTATTGGTGCAAACAGATAAAGACCATACTTCTGGATCAGGTAAATGTGCCGTTACAGCAAATGCTTCTACTGCAACATCGCAACCAGGATCTGCAGATGTAGATGGAGGTCGTACTTCTATTCAATCGCCTGTATTTGATTTAAGTGGAATGAAAAACCCAGTAGTTAGTTATTGGAGATGGTTTACAAATAGCCAAAGCTCTAATAATCCTCGAAAAGATATTTGGAGAGTATATATTAGCGATAATGGCGGTACTTCTTATTCATTATATGCAGACAGAACTTATCAACCAGATGTAGATTGGCGCAGACAATTAGTAAGATTAAAAGATGTAAAAACAAATATTAATCTTGCCAATATTCGTTTTTTGTTTATTGCTATTGATAGCGCTGCATCAGGTGCTGCAGGTACCTGGGTAGAAGCTGCAGTAGATGATTTTGAAATATTTGACATGGCATATCCTGCAGGCATTACAGAAATGAGCATAGATGCAGATGTATATCCAAATCCTGCAGAAAATATTGTAAATGTAGATTTGGGTAATATGGTAAGCCTTGTAAATATTAGTCTTATAGATGCTACAGGTAAAGAAGTGTATCATCACACAGCAAATCAAACCAATCATGTAACTATTCCTACATCGCAAATTGCTAATGGTATTTACTTTTTGAAATTGCAAGCTGGTAATCAAAAAAATGCTTACAGAATTTCTGTAAAACATGATTAGTATATTTAATAAAATGGAAGAAAACCAATACGCAAGTGTTGGTTTTTTTTTATCCAAAAACTACCTCTAATACTGCTAAACTCTTTACTGTTGCCATGTGTGGAATATGCAGTTGTAAATATTGAATGGCATGGTGCATTATTTTTCTTTTTAAAGAATTCTCTAATTGTAGGTCTTTAAATTCAGCTAAACTAGTATGCACTAATTTGCTAATCATTTCACTTTCAAAGTTTGTGCAGCATAATCCATTACTAGATGCTTGTGCCACAAACATGCCGTCTTGCAAATGCAATATTGGAGTAGTTGTATCGTAAATGCCATCTACCCCAAAGCCCAAATAATTGGCGTATTGTAGGCAAAAATAATGAGGCATCCAAGTAAGTGTATGCTCATTTGCTTGTTCTATATATTGTAAAATAGTTTCTATATACAAATATAAGTCGGCATTTGGTTCCGGCTCGTTTAATGTATGGTGCACTACCTCCATCATCAATACCACAATTGCATTTTTTACGACACTGGTACTAATGCTTGTGTGCACAGCATCAAACTGATAATCGCTGATTCGTTGCAACTGTTTATTGCCTTGATGGTACATAGCTATTTGTAATTGTGCACCCACTGAAAAAAAACCTGCCTTACTGTTGCCTTTTTTACTTGCCTTACGCACTCCTTGCACCATGCAGCTTTCTATGCCAAACAACTCGGTATAAAGGGTAACAATAAAGCTAGTTTCGCCATACTTTACTTTGCGCAATACAATAGCTCTAGTAGAGTGAATCATATAGGCAAAGTTATACTAATACTATTTATATTGCATTTCTCCATTAATAAAAATAAGGTTTGGTTTTTATCACCAATTATTTTTTAATTTTATTAATGTACAAACACAAATTTTGTTTTTTGTGTTACACTTCCATCGGCATTAGTAGCTAATACATAATACACGCCGCTTTGTGGTTTAGCGCCGCTATAGGTTTTGCCATTCCATATTGCTTGACCGCCAAGTGCCACCGTACGATACACCAATTGTCCTGCTGCATCTATAATGCGTACATCTGCATTTTCTATCAAGCCTTTTATAGCTATTGTGCCAATGTAATCGCTAGTTATAGGGTTTGGATACACCAATGGTTCTATAATTTCTGTAGCACCATCTGTAGCAGTACTTCTATAGCCTACTACACCATTTTGTGTTGCAAAATATACGATGCCACTATTTGGGTCTATGGCTATTTTATTGATGTCGTTGGTAGGTAATGGACTATTGTTTTTATCAAAATGTAAAATTATTTTTTCGGCATCTGCACTTAGCAACCAAACTCCATTTGCAGAGCCTACCCATTTTCTATTGGCACCATCTACAGCAATTGTGGTTACATATTCGTCTTGAAATAATTTACCTGCAGCGATATCATATTGCACAATTTTATTTTCTGCAGGGCAACCTCCACTTTCTAAGGCATTTTCTGGACAGTTGATGATGCTAATTCCATTATCTGTGCCTACCCAAATTTTACCATCATTGTCTTTGGCTATGCAGCGCACATTGTTGCTAGCCAAATTGCCATTGTTTGGGCTACTGGTGTATAGATAATATCTGTCGTCGTTTAAATTTTCAATGGTTTGATTATCATTATACACTAACAAACCTCCATTGCGTTGTTTGATTATCCATTTCTGGCCAATATTATCTATTTCTATTTGCGACCACACATTAGATTCGCCATTGTTCGGCAATTGCATCGCCTGCCAGGCACCATCTTTTTTTAATACCATCAAATTGTTTACAGCACCTGTTACAGTAGCCCATAGGTTATTGTTGGCATCCATTTTCAAATTTGTTACTAACCATGCATACTCATCGCCGTTGGCACTCTGTATTACAGAATTGCGTGCCAATTGGGTCATTGCGCCATTCTTATCTATTTCCAAAAAACCACCACCATAGCTAGCAAAATAAATACTCTTTGTAATTTTATTTTCTTCTACATCCAAAATGTCAAAAATACTATCCATTTGTGGGTAGCCTGTCCATTGTGTATATGATTTCCAAGTGTAATTGCTGTACTTATTCACACCGCCTCTTTTATATAAAAAATTATAATTTTGGGCTACAGCTCCGCCAATGATGTATAAACTATTATTGATAAATCGCAAATTAAATGCATCCAAAGAATAGGGACCTCCAATTTTATAATTTTGTAAATCGCCAATATTATTTAATTTATCTAATCCCGTAAAAGTGTTAGCCATCCATAATTTATCATTATCATCTACAGCTAATTGCTGTGGCGATAATCCACCTATTTCATTTACACCACTACCATCTTTATTTATTTGAATAATTTTTCCAAAAGATTTATATACAGCAATATTTAATTTATTTTGAGAAATAAGCATATCCTTTATTGCTAAATCTGTTTGATACATGAAATGAATGCCAGCAAATCCATCCCAGCTATATACAATACTATCATTGGCTATATAAACACTATCGCTAGTAACTAATATTTTTTTATATACATCTGGATTGACCAATGTCCAATTATCAATATTTTGTAAAAAATCATTATTTACATCTGCTTTAAAAATGCCTTTATTGGTCAATGCAATTATTTTATTGTTTTGCAAGGCTACATCATACACATCAGATTGTGCTCCAGCCACAACCATTGGATAGGTAGCTTTAACTTCGTGTTTATCTAAATTTACCACCAAAATCCCTACACCACTGCTAATATATGCATCGTTGTTGATGATAGTAACATTATTGATTTTTTTACTTGCTGCAATGTTTGCGTTTTTTAAATCAGGCACATTATAAAATATTCCTTCCTGAAAAATATCTATATCACTACTTTCGTAAGTAATTACTAATGCTTTTTTTGCTTCTGCATAAGCTAGTTTTACAATGTTTACATCACTCAATCCATTTACTTTTGTGTAGTTAGTATATTCGCCAGTAAGCGTGTTATATTCTAGCAATCCATATCTACCACCATACGCCTTATGGTCGCCAAAAGCTGCTCCTGTAGCTGTGTTGTATGGAAATAACGAATACCAATTGCCAATGCCAATATCTTGGGCCAAGCATTGCTGCATGCATAAAAAAGTAATAATCAGAATGGATAATCTCTTCATCTCTCAAAAGTAAGTAAAACCATAACGTGTACAAGCTATTATTATTGTTTTTTAATCACAGATATTCATTAGGTAAATATTGTAGTTGGGCAGAAATGCGATAAGTAAAATTCTCATCCTTTTTTAGAAACTATTATCAATACAGCTGCTTCTGCTTGCTGGCTATTATTAGGAACTTTGGGCATAGCTATTTACCTTTACGGCTTCAATACTATGTGGAAGAAAATAGCCATTTTTACTTTAAAGAATAGATTAGTAATATTAATAACATTGCTTGTAGGCACTGCAATAATGGGTTATTTTGCTAGTAAAGTGCAATTGAGCTACGAATTTACCAATGCAATACCTGCAGACAATCCAAAGCTAAAAGAGTACAAAGAATTCAAACGCATTTTTGGCGAAGATGGCAACTTACTAGTAATAGGCTTAGATGCCAAAACTTTAAATGAATCCAATAAGTTTAAAGAATATAAAAAATACTGCGAACAATTGCAAAAGCAAGAAGGCGTAGACAATGTATTAAGTGTGCCTACTGCCGTTGTTATTTACAAAGTAAAAACAGATACTAGCGAAAAACTAAAAAGTAGACCCATTTTTACAAACCAAGATGATAGCATATCCTCTCAACTCAATTTATTTTACAGCTTGCCTTTCTACAGCAACTTGTTATACAATGCCAATACACAAACGCACCTTGTTGCAGTGCGCCTAAAAAAAGAAATTATGTTTAGCGCCAAACGCCTAGAGGTAGTAGCCAATGTAGAAAAACTAACGCATGAGTTTGGCAAAGCGCAAAACTTAGAAATGCATATTAGTGGTTTGCCTTTTGTGCGCAGCAAAATGGCTACCGATGTAAAAAAAGAAATGCAATTGTTTTTATTGGTATCGCTATTGCTTACAGCTGTTATTTTATTTTTGTTTTTTAGGAATATCAGTGCAGTGATATTTAGCTTATTAACTGTATTGCTAGGTGTGGTATGGGCAGTTGGAATATTGGTATTGCTTGGGTATAAAATTACTTTATTAACAGCTTTGGTACCACCATTGATCATTGTAATAGGCATACCAAATTGTATTTATTTTTTAAACAAATACCATCAAGAGTATGCCAAGTATGGCCAACAAGCGAAGGCATTGGTATTGATGGTGCAACGCATGGGCATTGTAACTTTATTTACCAATCTTACGGCAGCTATCGGCTTTGGTGTATTTTGTTTTACCAAAAGCCAAATACTACAAGAGTTTGGTTGGGTAGCATGGCTTAGCATTATTGTCATATTTTTTATTAGCTTATTTTTTATACCTGCTATCTTTAGTTATTTGGCACCACCTAAAACCAAGCATACCGATTACTTAAATAGCAAATCGCTATTATTTGTATTACGTGGATTAGAGCAATTGGTATTTAAAAAAAGGCAATTATTATACATAGTTTGGGGTGCTGCATTAGCCATTGGTATTGCCGGCATGTTTCGTTTAAAAAGCGTAGGCTATATGGTAGATGATTTACCTAAGAATGGAAAAATTTATCAAGATTTAAAATATTTTGAAAAAAACTTTAAAGGTGTAATGCCTTTGGAAATTTGGGTAGATACCAAAAAGAAAAATGGCGCAACATCATTAGGTATATTAGGTAAGATAGATGAACTAAGCGCAGCAATTGCAGAAATGCCACAACTAGGTAGACCATTGAGTGTGGTAGATGCTATTAAATTTGCAAGGCAAGCGTATTACGATGGCGATAGCAGCAGCTACGGATTACCAAGTGGATTTGATGTAGCATTTTTGCTGCCATATTTACGCGCCAATAAAGAAGAAAATGGTAAAGGCGCACAGCTAAATAATATTTTGAAAAGCTTTGTAGATAGCACCAAGCAAACCGCAAGAATTAGTGTAAGCATGGCAGATGTGGGTAGTGCAGAAATGCCCAAAGTAATAGACGCTATTCAAACCAAAAGCTACGATATATTTGATACAGCCCGCTACAATATTAAATACACAGGCACTAGTATTGTGTTTTTAGAGGGCAGTAAATTTATTATTAATAGCCTAAGAGATAGTATTATTTATGCATTCCTAATGATTTTTGCTTGCATGATATTTTTGTTCCGCAATGGTAGAATTGTGTTGTTTAGCATTTTATCTAATATTATTCCTATTATTATTACAGCAGGTATTATGGGCTGGTTTGGTATTGCACTAAAGCCTAGCACAGTGCTTGTATTTAGCGTGGCGCTTGGTATTACAGTAGATGTTACTATACGGTTTTTAGTAGCATTTAAGCAAGAGCTGCCAAAGTATGGTAATAATATTAAAGCCGCTGTAGCAGCCACCATGCATGATACTGGTATGAGTATTATATACACATCCTTAATATTAATTGCAGGCTTTTTAGTATTTGTTATTAGCCAATTTGATGGTACAAAAGCCTTGGGTTATTTAACTTCTATAACCTTGCTATTAGCCATGTTTATCAACCTTACTATTTTACCAGCCTTACTAGTATGGATGGATAAAATATTATTGAAAAAAACCATAGACGACCCATTGTGGGAAGTATTGAATGAAGAAGAAGACATAGATTTAGATAAATTGAAGTTGGAGTAATAGCCAAGAATATGGTTTGCTAAATTAATGTAGAAAAAGTAAATAGATAAAAATAACACTCACGCTTCGTGGTTCTTTGTGTTTTTCTTTGTGGATCTTAGTGGAATAATTGTAATGAAAAATAATACCTAATTATCCATTGTATATTCGAATATCATAATTAAAAATATGACTGCTACTAGTTGTGTTTAGTTTGTAATTAAATCCAAAATTATTGGTAAAATTTTAATTCAAATTTTGAAATTAATGTGCTTTGTTGCAACCTTTGCACATGCATTATTTTTCTATTCAAATACTCCTTATATTTATATAACAATGAAATCTTTTACTTAAATAATTAATGGTATATTTCTTATTCTTTTTTACTTTCTTGCTTTTTATTTTTCAAATATAGATAGCCATAAAATATAATTACTAGCCACACAATTCCTTTAATTAAAAAAAAGTAAAAAGAATATTCCGCTAAATCTTTTATATCTATACCTACAGCGGTATATGCATTCGGGAAAAATTTGTAGAGGATAAATAAGATAGATACAATTACAATCAAAGGCCTACTAATATACCTACTTACCCAAAGCATTTTTTGTTTGTTCACGGGGCAAAGGTAAGGGCTTGGATAGGTTTCTATGAAAAATTTGTAATCAATTTTATTGATTATCCATATTATCTAACTTAATAAAATAATGTAGTGCATATCTGCCAATAGCCCATGCATACGATAAGGTAAAGATGCAGGAAATTATTACTTCCCAAAGAGGATGCGGATTAGCTACAAAGTTTGATATACTACCAATCCAAAATCTTACACCAACAATGATAGCACTTAGCAAATTAGTTTATTCTAAAGCCAATTGTGTTAAAAAACTATTTACTTTTAAATTCCATTCTTCCTGCTTATCATGGTTGATACTATGCGCAGTTGCTGTATCATAAGCCTCTTGCATGGCTTTGGCGGTAGCTAAATATGTTTTAAATTTTTCTGCAAAAAGTGTATTGTAATTCTGCAAAGTCCATTGCGTAGATTTTATATCTTTTAAAAATAATTGATAATGATACCAAGCAATGTCAAAATGCATTTGCTCATGTTTCAATAAATAATCGCTAATCGTTCCTGCTTTTTTGCTGCTTGTATTTCTATCGAAATAAAACTGTATTGTGTATGCTACTTTAATCGTTTTAGGCGTTTCTTCTACTCTTGAATAATAGGCAGTATTGGTATTGGTAAGTGCTTGCCATTGTACTTCATTTGGCATAATTGCTTTAAAATCTTGCCAAGTTAATGGAATAGAGTCATGTGCTTTTTGATAAGCTACATATTTTTTATCTTCTACAATTTGCACTTGTAGGTTTTGCGAAAATAATATATTACAATGCAACAATAAGCTAATTAATACAATCCAATATTTCATGGGCAATTATACATTAGGCACATAAGTAGTTACGTGTCTATCTTTTTTGCTTTCGTAAATGTCATTCATATCTATCAAAATACAAGTTTCATCTACATCGCCAAAGTCTGGATTATAAGCAGTTTCAAAAGTTTTCATAGTGCTACTTAAATTCATGTAGCTATTTATTAAAGGAGGTACAGTTTCTCCGTATTCTTTAATAATATGGTTCAGCAATAAATGCCCTTCTTTGTAAGGTAACTCTTTTAGCTTGATAAGAAAATCTTGCACATCATGCAACACAGGTTTCCTTAGTTCTGCCTTGGCTGTTACTAGTTTATCTTTATCCGGAAAATAATGGTACAAAAAACTGATAATATGGTCGCGTGCTATTTGGTTGAACTGCTTATACATGGTCATTTTTCCAAAAAAATATTGTACATCATCTTTATGCATTACCATCAATGCACCAAGCCCATCCCACAAATTATCTAAGCTAAATAATCCCTTGCGATTGCCATCTTTGTTTTGATAATTTGGCTGCACAAAACTTCTGCCTAGTTCAATTGTTTTTGGTAAATAATCTTTTAAAAATTGCGCACTAAAATTAAAATAATGAGTGGTAGATAAATGAATATCTCCATTAGTATCTATTGCATCTGCACATTTGATGTAGCGATAGCCACCAACTATTTCATTCTCTTCTGGGTTCCAAACTATTAATTGCTGATAGCAATGCTCGCTAGTATCGTATTCATCCAAATCTATTTCTTTACCAGTGCCCCCACCACCAAGTCTAAAAGCTTCTTCTCTTAGTCTACCAATTTCGCGCACTACATTTGGAGCGTTATGCTGATTGATAATATACAATTCGTTATCGCCTTTGTTGGTAGTACGCAAAAAGGTACTAGCGTTTAATTCGCTAAGTAATACTTCTTTTGGTATTGGGGCAATGATAGGCTGCATGATTTGTATATCCGTTAAAAATAGTGAATAATTTTTAAATAGATAGCAAAGAAATTTTATTTAAGAATATAATATTATGCAGGTTGCCAATTTTTTACAAATATCAACGCAAGGAACAGCCTGCCCCGAATAAAACTTCGGGGAGTGTTAGATTTTTGAATCCCGATGCGAGGAACGAGCTATCGGAGGGTTTAATACTTAGTACCGATACTATATCGGTACAATTCCTATGTTTGTTTCCATCCCGATAAAAAATGTCGGGACTGCTTTGGGGTTTATACCTGTGATTGAAAATCATTAAAATCTGCATTGGCATTATTAGGTAATGTATACACAAAATCGCGCATTACAGCTGCCCATTCTAATGGGCGGCGCGATTTATCGAAAGCGCTAGCAGGTATAGGTTTGCCAATGGTGATATGCAAAGTTTTTTTGCCTTGCTTGTACATTTCGTCTGCCAAGTACAGCATTTCTATATTGGCTTTTATGCCTATCATTTTTCTAAAGGCACTAAGGTTGTAAAACCAATTACTCAATTCGCCACTTAGGTATGTAGGTATAATTGGCTGATTGTATTTTACAGATTTAGCAATAAAACTTTTACTCCATTCTAGATCTTTTACTACATCATCATTTCTGCGACTTACCAAGCCCGCCGGAAAAAGTAAAACACCATCTGTGCTAGCATAGTATTCTTCTATCCTGCGCAGATTGTCTGTAGCATTGCTACCAAGTTTATTGACAGGCACAAAAAGGTCGCCAAAGTTTTCTAAATTTTTCAATAAATCATTTACTAAAAACCGAATATCCTTGCGCACCTTGCCTACTACTTGTAGTAAAGCCATACCATCTACACCACCCAAAGGATGATTGCTAGCCAAAATAAATCCGCCTTGTTTTGGTATATTTTCTAAGCCAGTGTATTGAATACCAATACCAATTTCTTGCAATGCTACATCGCAATAATCAAAACCAAATTTATCATTGGCACTATTTTGGAATCTGTTCAAATCATCTTCGTGAACAATTTTTCTAACATAGTTTATCAAAAAAGATGGAGTCCACTGATAAGCTCCAGGATTTTTTTCTTGAAAAACTTTTTTGATGTCGATATATTTTTTAGGTGTTGTATCCAATGCCACAATATTTTTTCAAAGATACAAAATAGAATGCTATTCTCTATTTAATCGCTTCCCAAGTAGTGTACAAACTTTCTTGCATTGGTCTATCTGCGTCTAGTTCTCTTAGTGGTTCGCATGCTTCCCAATGCTCCATCATTTCAGCAGGTAATGCTTGGTATAGTTGTGTGCCTTTTGTTTTCCAATCTATCATTTTATCACTCACCTCTTTTACTACTTTGGCTGGGTTGCCCACTGCTACGCTGCGCTTAGGTATAGTGGTATTTGCAGCTACAAAACTCAATGCGCCAATTATACATTCGTCGCCAATTGCTACATCATCCATTATTACGGCATTCATACCTATCAAACAATTGCGGCCAATATGTGCACCATGTATAATAGCGCCATGCCCAATATGTGCACCTTCTTCTAACACTACAGTTACACCCGGAAACATGTGGATGGTACAATTTTCTTGCACATTGCAACCATCTTTTATTACAATGCCTCCCCAGTCGCCACGTATACAAGCATTAGGGCCTATGTACACGTTTTTACCAATAATTACATTGCCTGTAACGCTTGCCAATGGATGCACAAAACTACTTTCATGCACTACTGGTATAAATCCTTTGAATTTGTATATCATGATTTAGATGTAAGATTTTTAGATATTAGATTTTTAGATGTAAGTATTAAGTAGCAAGATGATTTTTTTTAGATGCAAGTATTAAGTATCAAGACATAAGACTTTTGATGATAGATTATTGTTTAGTTTATAGTATTTGGTTTGGATTTTTCGACTCCAGATTGCCGACTGCGGATTGCCGACTGAAGACTGCATTTATAACAACAAATTCCACATACTTCTGCTCTTCCATTTTTTACCCCAATCATCTAAACTTTTTTCAAGTTTCTCTATCAATTGTTTGTAGGTAACTGCATCATTTTTGCTAGTAGGCGGGGCATCTATAACAGGCGATGCATATTGTGTGATAGATGTTGCAAAATAAGTAACATTCAATCTTGGTATAGCTACTCCCAATATCATACCTGGTAAACCATTTAAGGTTTCTGGGCCGCTGCTGCAAATAATATCATCTGTATAAAATGCAATGATGTACACGCTATCCATCACAATGGCTGTAGCTTTTCTACAATTTTTATCGGCTATACGCTTAAACTCATTAGTAATTTTCCATTCCATTTTTGGTAATGTATCTTTTATCAATAGCATTTTTTCAAAAAATTGCTTTTGCGATACAATGCTTGCACTGTCTATGTTTTTATATACAATATTCTTATCGTCATCTTCGCGCATCATGCCACCTCGCATACGTGGGTCGGCAGGTGGTTGGTCTTTGCTTTTTTTGTAGATAGATGCAGTAGGTGTAAACTGCAATTCAAAATTAGAGATATTGTATTTTGGCATATTTTTCTTAGCCATTTCTGCCCACTCGCCACTAAAGCCATCCATTTGTTTATGCATGTTTACTTTTTTCTCGAATTTTATAAGGCCATATTCTAGCACTGCTTGGGCATGCAATTGCTGAGATGCAAAGCACCACATTAGTATAAAAATATTTCTTAAAGTATTATTCATCATCATCACTTTTTGGTAATTTATTAATTGGTCCTACGCTAAAGTTGTATACAAGGCTTAGCAATATATAGCGCTGTATACTATTGTTATTTTTTTCTGTAATATAATTGCCAGAAGCAGTGCGCGTATTGCCTGTGTTTTGTTTCAATAAATCTTTGGCATAAATTTTTGCTTCTAAGTTTTTTTGTGTTAAGAATCGATAGGTAATAGATGCATTCCATAGTAGTCTGCTAAAGTCTGTAGCAAAAGCAGCATTTTTTTGACGCCAAACGTAATCCGCATCTGTACCAAATATGCATCGTTTGGTAATGTACACGTCTACATCTGCGCTAGGCGTAAGACTGTAGTAGGTATTAGATTGATTCATTATTTTATTGCTGTAAGAATTGCGGCTTACATTCATATCTATAGATGCATCTAGTGTTTTCTTTTTTACATAGCGCAAGCCAGTGCCAGTGCTTAGGTCTAGGCTTTTACCAAAAGATGTTATACCATTTACAATATTGGGGCTACGCGAATAATTAGGCTTAAAATTGGCAGATAATGTAAAATTACTACTACCTATTCGTGTACTAAAATTGTTCCAGGCACCAAGGCTAAAATTGCCATTCAAATTGGTGTAAGTATTAATGGTTCTGCCTGTGCTTGCTTCAAACTGTTGCGTTCGACTGATGGAATTAAATGTATTAGTAAACCATATACTACTATTGAAGCTTCTATCGCTAAGTGTTTTATAATTCCAATAATTAACACTAAAACTTTGGCGATACTCTTGCTTTAGAGTAGGATTACCAATACTTATATTCAAGGGGTCTGTATTATCTTGCACATTTTGTAGTTGAAAAATACTTGGCTGATTGGTGTTGCCATTATAGCTTATACGAATATTTTGTTGCGAAGTAATTCTATAACTCAAATTCATGTTTGGTAAAAAATTCAAACGATTATAGTCGTAGTTTTTCAACTTTATTAAATCTTCTTGGTGGAAGATGGTATGCTTTACATTACTACCCAAATTCACCATCAATTTTTTAGCTTTATACATCAGTTTAAACCCTACAGTATTGCCAATTGTGTTAGCTATAAAATCATTACTTAGACTATCTACTCGTTGGCTGTAGTCATCTATTGCAGTAGGTTTGATAAGTGTGTTTTTATCTTGTTGATTATTAGTATAATTTAAAGCATAACTAAACTCGCCAAATATTTTATCGCCTTTTAATGGTTCTGTGTACACAGTGCGTATGCTGCCATTTAGGGTTTTGTTATCGTTTATTTTATGTTGGTCTAGCACTTCTGTTTTGCTGCTATAATTATTAAAACCACTTAGCTTGCCATCTTGCTTTGCATCTTTCCAACTCCAATTGGTATTAGTGCTAAAAGTTCTGCCAAGTTTTTTAAATCGTTTTTTAAAACTAATATCGGCACTAAAATTTTTGTTGATAGATGTATTATCAAATTTTCTATTACTTTTACTTACCTGCATAAAATCGCGAGTGTTTTCTGTAATTGTATTAGACTGATTAATAGCTTTTGTATTGCTTGCATCTATATATATCACCATACTTGTAGCAGTGTCTATCGTCCACTCGTAACGTGTAGATATTTTTTCGTTTTGCCTATTAGCATAGCTGTTGGTACTGGTGTTAGTGCCTATTGTATTGGCGCCTACATAATTGGTTGTTTTTGTATCTTCTATTTTATTAATAAAATTTTCGCGCAAATTTCCATTGATGTTTAGCGCATGTTTATTTTCATCCCACTTATTGCTATAATGCACACCAAGGTTATTTGCCTTAGGCAATCCATCTCCATTAAAACTCATTCCTTCATCTCCATCATTACTGTTAAAAGAAAACATCATGCCATCTTCCATAGTCATATTATTACCGCCACTACCACCAAATCTTTCTCTATCGCTCCAATTTAGTCCACTTGTTCCGCGGCTGCTATTAATAGCATACACACTCATTTTTCTTTTGTTTTTAAAGCTGCTTAGCATAGCAGAGTTATCCCAAATCTGATCCAGATTAGAGGCAGCTTGCACCTTGCCAAACATACCTTTATTCATATTGGCTTTCATTTTTAAATTGATAGTTTTTTCGCGTTGACCATCATCAAATCCAGTAAATTTTGCTTGCTCACTTTTATTATCAAACACCTCTACTTTATCAATAGTTTTTGCTTGCAAATTTTTGGTAGCTACTGTTGGGTCGTCGCCAAAAAACTCTTCGCCATCTACCAATACTTTTTGCACTTGCTCGCCTTGTGTAATGATATTGCCTTCTTTATCTACCTGCATGCCTGGTAATACTTTCAGTAGGTCTTCTACACTTGCATTATCATCTACTTTAAAACTATCTGCTAAGTAAATAGTAGTATCTCCTTTGATGCGCATACTACCGCGCTGCCGCACTACAATAGTTTGTAGCATTTGAGTACGATTGACCATACCCACATTGCCTTTGTCTATGGATTTGTTTTTTATATCTACTTCATCCTGATAGCTAGCGTAAGTAGGATGCGCAATTAGCAAATTATAAAAAGTACTATCAGGCACTCGCATACTAAAGCTACCATCTTTTTTGGTTCTGGTAAAAGCTACCAATACACTATCCTTAGCCCTAATGGCAGATACGGTAGCATTGTAAATAGGTAAGTGGCGTTGTGTATCTATTATTACCCCAGATACTTTTACCAGTTGGCCAAAAGCATTGCTAGAAGCAAATAACAGCACGATGAGAAAAAAACGAAAATTGCGCATAGAATTTAGAAAGGTTAAATGTAGTAGATAAACATGGAAAATTATTGATACAAAAGTTAAAAGGTAATTAAATGGGATGAAAGGATGGAATGGGGATGTGGAAATATATTTTTCAATATATGCCTTATAGAAAAAGCAAATTCGAAAGTTATTAATTTATTCTACCTTCGCATCCATGCCACAAATCAATTGGAATGATGCTTTTAATTTTACAACCAAACTTACGCCTCGCCGCGTATGGAATGGTGTAAAAGTAGTAAGTAGTTTTTACTATAGTCAGTGGCGCAAGCAGCCTATACAATGGGGCAAACCATTTAGCATTAGTCTAGAACCAACTACCAGTTGCAATTTGCGTTGCCCAGAGTGCCCAAGTGGTTTGCGTGCTTTTACTAGGCCAATTGGCATGCTGAATCAAAATTTCTTCAAAAAAACTATAGACGAGCTACACCAAGAATTGCTGTATCTTATTTTTTATTTTCAGGGAGAGCCTTACCTAAATCCAGATTTTTTGGACATGGTAAAATATGCTAGCAATAAAAAAATTTACACCGCAACTAGCACCAATGCACATTACCTAACAGAAGCCAATGCCAAGCGCACTGTAGAAAGTGGTTTGGATAGATTAATCATCAGCATAGATGGCACTACGCAAGAAGTGTATCAGCAATATAGGATAGGTGGCAAGCTAGATAAAGTGTTAGAAGGCACTCGCAAAATTGTAAAATGGAAAAAAGAATTGGGTAGTAAAACGCCTTATATTTTCTTTCAGTTTTTGGTAGTAAAGCCCAATGAACATCAAATAGAAGATGTAAAAAAATTAGCAAAAGAAATTGGGGTAGATGATGTGCGTTTTAAAACTGCACAAGTGTATGATTTTGAAAATGGCAACGATTTAATACCTACCATTAATAAATATAGCCGTTATCGCAAAAATGCAGATCGCACTTATTCTATCAAAAACAAATTACTCAATCATTGCTGGAAGCTATGGCATAGCTGCGTCATTACTTGGGATGGCAGGGTAGTACCTTGCTGCTTTGATAAAGATGCCACCCACCAATTTGGCGATTTAAAAGCCGATAGTTTTGCTAGCATTTGGCATAATGAAAAATATAATACGTTCCGCACCCAACTAATTGATGGCAGAAAAAATATTGATATTTGCGCCAATTGCTCCGAAGGAACAAAAGTTTGGGAGGAAGATTAGCAGAATATTACTCTGCCACCATCGTTAATATAGTAGCAATACCCACCAATTGCTCTGCCTCTGTGCCTGAACTATCATCAAATATTTCTACTAGCCATTTTACAATACCTTTTGGTATATCATTTTCGTCTTTTAATTCATTAGTGGTTTTTTCTTTGCAGGTAAAGCGCACATGCAAATTTGTACCAGGATACACTGGTTTTGTAAAACGCAATTCGTCTATGCCGTAGTTTAACAATACAGGATTAATTTCGTAACTATCTACAAACAAACCAGCTGCCACACTCATAATAAAATAACCATGCGCCACTTGATGGGTAAACATAGTACCAGTAAAGTTGGTGTCTTTTTTATGCGCATAAAAATTATCGCCACTTAGGTCTGCAAATTTATCAATGTCTTCGCTTGTAATTTCGCGCTTGGCAGTTATCAATTGGTCGCCTACTTTCAGCTGTCCAAACTTCTTTTTAAACGGATGAATAGACTCAATATTTCCTTTAGCACCTTGCTGAAAAATGCCTGTAATGGCGGTAAGCATAGTAGGGCTTCCTTGGATAGCAGTACGTTGTAAATAATGCATTACACCGCGTTTTCCACCCATCTCTTCGCCGCCACCAGCTCTGCCTGGGCCGCCATGCACCAATAGCGGCATTGGGCTACCATGGCCTGTGCTTTCTTTTGCACAGTCATTATTCAATACCAAAATTCTACCATGCATTACTGCCGCACCTAAAGTAAATTCTGTAGCTATAGCAGCGTCATTGGTTACAATGCTACATACCAAACTTCCTTTACCTAGTTTAGATAGTTCTATAGCTTCGTCTAAAGTATTGTAAGGCATTAAAGTACTTACAGGTCCAAAACATTCTATTTCATGCGCTCTTGTATTAGTAAAAGGACTGTCGTTTAGAAATACAATTGGGCTCATAAATGCGCCATTATTTTTATCAGCACCTACTACTTCAAAGTTTTCTAAATCGCCTATTACTATTGGTTGTACTTTTAGTAATTCTTGCACATGGTTCATAACATCTTGCCTTTGGTTGATGCCAGCCAATGGACCCATTCTTACGCCTTCTGCAGCAGGATTGCCTATTACTGTACTTTTCAAACGCTTACCTAATGCTATTTGTACATCTTCTAATTTATTTGCAGGTACTATAATTCTGCGCACTGCAGTACATTTTTGACCAGCCTTGGTAGTCATTTCGCGTACTACTTCTTTAATAAAAATTTCAAACTCTGGCATATCTGTAGTTACATCTGGGCCAAGTACACAGCAGTTTAGGCTATCTGCTTCCATATTAAACGGCACACTTTTTTCGATTAATCTTGGATGTGCTTTTAGCATGCTTCCTGTAGATGCACTTCCTGTAAATGTTACCACATCT
>Ga0304730_1000989_pt1 | contig 22727 bp, 30 predicted proteins | sample M_130628_MF_Meta_FD_190474 | JGI IMG/M metagenome (GOLD analysis project Ga0304730, IMG submission 190474) | Freshwater microbial communities from Lake Montjoie, Canada to study carbon cycling - M_130628_MF_MetaG (v2) (version 2) | ecosystem: Environmental > Aquatic > Freshwater > Lake | place...
CTTTAACAAATTTATCAATAGGTTGTTTTAGTTTTTTATTATTCAACTCCTGTGAGTCACCAGATTTTTTTTTTAATTCGTTATAATCTTTTTTATATTCACTATAAGTCTTATAAACATTTGTTTTTTCAGTAGATTTTTTTAATTCGTTATTTATGTCAACAGCCATTTTTTAATTATTTATTCATTTTATAAGTATTATCTTTTTCAATATCTTTTTTTAATAAATTTTTAAAAGTTTCATCTTCAAGATCCAAATCTGACAAAGTAAAATTATCTTCTTGTTTATCCTGAGATTTTTGCCAAATCTGAGCTTGTAGTTTTGATAACGATAGTTTTTTCTCAACACAATCATTAATAATTTTTTGTTGTTTTTCAATAACAGGACCAATAAGAGTCATATCTTCTGGTTCTTTCATCATTGTTAACATCTTGTTTTGTATTCTAATTGCAGTGTTTCTTTGTTCTACAAGCTCATTATAGATCTCTTGCATCAAAGATAACATTGATTCCTTAGTTAAATTAATTTCTTTTTTTTGTGGTCTAGCCATATCATTAATGTTTAAGTAATTCTTGAACTAACTCAAAATACATTTTTTTGTATTTTTTTATTGAGTTTCGTATTTCTTTTGTTGATAAATTTGTCATTTCTCTTAACTCAAATAAAATAATATTTTTATTAAATTTATTATTGTTTGTTTCCGGAAAAAACGTATCATAATTTTCAAAAAGATCATAAATGGCTGACCCTATTTTTTTTTCTTGTTCGTCAGATGTTATTTTATCTAAATCATTTTTAAGTATTTGTAAAAATTTTTTAATTACATGTTCAGATTTTAAATCATCATTATCTATCAAATAAGACATTTCTGGTCTATTACACAAATCAGATGATATATCTTCATATGATATTTTTCTATTCATTTCTTTTTGATCCTTCATAATTTGACCCATTAGGTAATTTTTACAAATTGTTCCAAAGTAAGAATATGCCTTTTTTTCTTTTGATGGTTTAAATTTTTCAATTTTTGTCATTAAAAAAGAATGTGTGTCTGTGTGTATTTCTTCAAAAGTCATATTTTTTCTATATAACTTATACCTTCTTATTATTGAAGATATCATTTTATCTAAAGGATGTCTTAAAAACTCATTATATATTTTATTTCTTTCTTCTTGAGATTCTGTAATTAAAAAAAGTCTAACTGCGCTCTCTTCTCTTTCATCAAAATAATTATTTACTGTTGGTTTTCTACCTTTCTTTTTTTTTTCTAAAATTATGTTTGTTTCGTCTATAGACATTAAATTTCTTGGGGTTCGTATTTTATTTCTCGTTCGTTAGTGTATGAACACTCTTTTTTTGCGGAATCAATCCAAAACTTTGCCTCATCCTGACTTATTCTATCCTCACCATTTTTATAATTCCAAAAAATAGATCCCTCTCTTAGATTCATGTGTTTATAACCTATTTTTGGAATCGTCATAATTTTTGCTGAATTATATGTTAATCTTAAAAATAACTCATAACCAAATGTTAATTTTATATTAGACTTTAATCCACCAACTTGTTGATACTTTTCTTTATTAAAAACCATTCCAGAAATTTGAAAATTCTGAAAACTTTGTAAAGTTTCATTTGTTAAAATGCCCATTTCAGAAGAAACATTTGCTGCAAATGTTGCTTCGTTTGTGAAACCAGCAAAAATAAATTTTTCATCAACATCAACGACAATAGGAAGAAAAGCGTCTACGTCTTTATAAATATCCATATACTTAGAAACATTTTTAAACCAAATATTTGAGTATTCGTCATCAAATTCTAATATAGAACACCAATTTGAGTTTGATATAGAAACTCCGTGATTTACTTGTTTAGCAAAATTAGGCGTTTTGTCCCATAATTCTAAAGTAACCGTAATACCACTAAAGTCATAATCTTTTAAATAATTTGTTAAAAGATCTTCAGATCCGTGTACAATTATTAATTCATTTATATTTTCATTTTGATATTTTACAGACTGTATGCATTTATCAAAAAAGTCAGGAAACCCTAACGATTTACCCGTTTTTATAGGTAGAATAACTGATATTTTATTATTTGTGCTCATAATTATATTGTTTCAAATTTAGAAAGTTGATCTTCAAAAGACTCTATACGTTTTTTGAATAATTCGTTAAATAAAGAAATTGTGTCTTTTTCAAATTTCTCGGTTGTTGATATGGAAGATAGTGTAAGTTCCATTTTAGAATATAGTTCAGGGTTAAGGTTATCCTCTAACCAATTTTGAATAAAATCAGATAATACGTCAACAATTAATGTTTTGTTATTAACCCATAATCCGTTATCTTCATTCATCCATGAAGGAACAATATCAGGAACTAAACCTAAAACAGGAATACCCATTTTCATAGACTCAAGTGGAAATGTTCCGTAAGAACTTGTTTGATCAATCCATATTGAAATAAAACTATCTTTCATTGCTTCAGCAAATTCGGTTTCTGAAAAATTACGGAGGTCTCTAAAACTTATCCACCTATATTGTGGAAATTTAACATAAAACGCTTTAATCAAATTTGCCGTGTCTCTTTGATCCCTTGTGTGAATATTGATTATTGTTTTTGGTGGGAATTTATTTTTTTTAAAGTTATCCGAAATTGATGGTTCTACCACATCAACAGAGATATTTCTCATAACCGATTCAATTAGTTCCTTTTGTTTGTTAGACGTTGTAATACACTTGTAAAACCCTAATTGAGTCCAAGATTGTCCTGGTTGCAATGTTTCAAAAATATTATCAAACGATTGAGACAAAACAATTTTACCACAAGGAAGTTTTGTAATTTGATCCATTACAAATCCATATATTTCAGGTATGATAATAAGGTCGTCAGGGGAAATCTCTAAACTTGTGCCATCAATTGACCTATGTTCTAGATCTGACATATACTCTTCTCCTAACCAAGATGATACCCCAAAGTAATCTGGTTTTTCGTGTAATATAATAGAATTATATCCTTCTTTTTTTAATGCGGTTGCCATTTGATATATATACCTAACAGACGCCTTCGCATTTCCTTTTGTGTCCTGTACCATAAAATAAATTCTTGAAAGTTTTTCTTTCATATTATTTATAGACTTCTCCAACTTTTCGTAATTTTCAGTGCTCATAATTTTTTATAGTTTGTTTATTATGTTTTTCATTAATAATGAATTGAAAGATAATTTGAATGGGATTGAGACTTCATTACTTTTCATTCCCATGTTTTCATCAATTTCTCCGTCTTCCGTTAATACTGTTTCTATCATATTTTTTATCATCTCATATTTAACTAAATGAATTTGAGATTCTCCGGTCGTTATATGTAACTCAACTTCTTTTTCAATCTTATCAATATCAAAGTAGTAATTTTCGCCAAATAATTTAAACATTTTGTTTTATTGTTTTTATTGTGTCATTAAATTCTGATAGTGAAAAAATTTCATATTCAGATTTAATATGTTTATTGTAATCAGTGACGTATTTAACAACCACTTTTCCTTTGTGTTTATCTAACAATAATATAGGATCCGCAGTAAGTAAAATATCTACTTGATCCCACATAGATTCTTTTGTGATTTCACTAAAGAAAAATATCTTTTCTAATAAACATCCAAATTTAGATAGGAAGAATAATGAGGATGGTTTTGATTTACCAATCTCACTTGACACAATCATTAACTCATTCTCATCTCTTAACTCAAGATATAAATCGTTTAACATGTTAAATGTTGTCATCTCCGTTGATGGGGCGTGACCAAATAATTCCATTGAATATTCTTCATACATAAATGAAAATAATTCTTCACTATTACGAAACGCAAAATGTTTGGTCAAGTCTAAAGAGTCAACGTCGGTTAGTTTTTTATATTCAAAAGGAATTATATCTGACACCTCCAATTCAGTGTTTCCCGATATGTCCACATTATATGTTTTACCCACATACCCATTTGGGTCACTTTCAATTAAGTGTTTTTCGTAAAGTTGTTCAAATTTGGTAATAGTATCTCTTAATACCCCATTAATGTCAATTCCTATTCTCTTTGTCATATTCTGATAATATTTTAGTAATTAATGGGTTTCTAACGTTCTTAGCGTCCCTAAAATCATAAACACCAATGTCTGAAACATTACTGAATTTTTGTATTGCGTCGTATAGTCCTGATTGTTTTTTATCTTTATACCTATCAGTCTGTTCAAGATCTCCAGATATAAAAAATTTACTGTTATACCCAATTCTTGTTAACAACAATTTCATTTGATTAGGGGTTGAGTTTTGAGCCTCTTCAAAAATAAGGATTGAGTTATCTATATTCATACCTCTCATATACGCTAAAGCGAATACCTCAATAATTTCTGCCTTCTTTAACTCTTCTCTTGCTTCTTTACCAATAATTTTATTTAATAAATAATAGGATGGGAAAATATATGGATCTAATTTTTCTTCAAGATTACCAGGTAAAGAACCTAACTTCTCTTCTGCTTCAACCGCAGGTCTAACAATGATTATTTTTTCGTATGAGTTATTTTCGTCCAATAAAAGATCTACCGCAGCCTTCATTGCAATAAAACTTTTACCAACACCCGCAGGTCCTGAAGCAACCGTAATTTGATTATTTTTTAAAATGTTATAATAATCTTCTTGGTGTTCAGATAAAAATTTATTTTTTTGTTTTCGTTTAATTATTGAGTTAATTAAATCCTTTTTTGAAAAAGGTTTAGAATCTTTAGTCTCCAATTTAATTATTGGATCTGGTTTTTTTCTTATTGCCATATTTTAATTAATAAATCTTTTTTTACTTTCCCCATCATAGATTTTTTTTCTAAGGTTTGTTGTTGAGTAATTATGATCACGTTTATTGTATATAATTCTAATCCCTCTTTTTTGACAAATACTTTTTGCTGTATAATTTTTGTCTTTATAATCCTCACCAATTATTCGAACATCCAAATCTAAAGAACTAAAAAGTTCTTCTAATTCTTCTTCATCGTTGTAGGGGATTATCTTATCAACATATTTAACCGCATCCAATTGTAGGTATCTTTCTACAAGTGATTGGATTGGTTTATTTTTATCTTTTCTATCTATTGTTGGGTCGTTCTGTAATGCACATATTAAATAATCACAATGTTTTTTACATTCTTCTAACATAATGATGTGTCCGGTGTGTAATAAATCAAACGTGCTACAGGTTATCCCTACAATTTTATTATTCATCATTTTCTAAAACTTTTTTACTTATCCATTCGTATGTTTTTGACATCCCATTAACTAACGGTTCTGATGTGACCCAACCTACTTTGGATTCGTAAAGTTTATTATCGGAGTTTCTTCCTCTAACGCCAACAGGACATTTATGTCCATATTTATTAAAGAATTCATCACCATATATATTTTTAATTTTAATGTTTTTACCTGAAATATCAATAGCCATTTGTGCTAACTGATTAATGGTAACCATTTCTTCTGACCCAATATTAACAGGTCCAACAAAATCACTTTCCATTAACCTTAAAACCGATTCAATACATTCGTCAATGTATAAGAATGATCTAGTTTGTTGTCCATCTCCCCATACCTCAAACTCACCTCCATCGTGTGTCTCAGCTACTTTACGACACATAGCCGCAGGAGCCTTTTCCTTACCACCAACCCATGTTCCGTCGGGACCAAAAATATTATGGAACCTTGCAACTCTTACATCTAAATTATAATTTCTCATAAACGCAAAATATAATCTTTCACTAAATAATTTTTCCCAACCATATTCCGAATCAGGATTTGCCGGATATGCGGATGACTCTTCACAATTTGGATTATCTGCATCCATTTGATTATGTTCTGGATACATACAAGCTGAAGATGAATAAAATAATTTTTTAACCCCCCCTTTTGATGCGTAATAAGATACATTAAGATTTATAAGTGCTGAGTTATGCATAACATTTGCATCATTTTCACCTGTAAAAATATATCCAGCACCACCCATATCTGCCGCCAACTGATAAACTTCATCAAACGATTCTATATCGGTAAATGGTTGTTTCAATAATGAGTAATCAACGGGGTGACCATTAATTGTCTCCAATCTTAATACAGACTCAACAAGTATGGGGTCTCTTAAATCGCCACTTACAAATTGATTACAATATTCGTTTTCATTAAAGTATTCATGTTCTTTAATATCGACAACTCTCACAAAGTTTCCTTCATCAAATAACTTTTTAGATAAATGACCACCAATAAATCCACCACCTCCAAGTATTAAAACTTTTTTACCATTTTTCTGAGATCGCATTTACATTATAATTTATATTTAGTTTATTAAAAATTGTATCACAACTTAATTTATCTGAAAACCAAGTTTTAATATCTTCTTCATTAAAATACTTTGAGTTAACCCACCAATCTTCATAAAATAATGTGGGGTATTGTTTTTGTGAAACATCTCCACACACCAAAATGTATCCCTTTTCTTTTAATAATTTTCTTTGGGGTAATTTTTCCACATTTACATAATCTTCATTAAGGTACGAATCGTGTTCAATTGTTATTACTTTAAATTCGTAACTAGTTTCCATTATTTTTTCTAACAACTTAAAACGATCCCCTAACACTTCCATATCTAATGAAAGGTAATCAATTACTTTATTATCATAGTTAGAATCTAATAGTTTGTCTAAATTTATATTCATGCAATCCTGTTGAATGAATTTATTTTTTCTTTCTTTCCATTCTTCACTATAATCTATAATATCAAGGGATATTCCTGACCATCCATTTAATTCTAAAAGATAAGTATTATTAATGTTTTTAGGAAGATAACATCCTAAATCTAAGAATGTTCCGTTGTTTTTATTTAAGATATTATATACAAATATATCTTGTCCGCATTGTGAGTATGATTCCATTATTTTTTTAAGTTCCAAGGGTTTATTATTATTTTATTTGATAAATCATATTCCATTATAGATTTATCATTGTGCATTATTAATATGATGTCAGACCATTCTACAAATTCATTTAAATGTGGTATAGTTTCATTTGTGGTAACTAAAGGATCGTATGTTGATACTTTATAATTTTCATAAATTAATTTATCATATAAAAAGTAACCAGCAGATTCTGTAACAACAGTGGTTTCTGGTTTAAAAGATAAACCATATATACCTATTTTTTTATCTTTATATTCCAATACTTTATTGTATAAAAGATTAAATTGATTTTCATTTATTTTTTGGGTCGCCTTAATGTGAACGGCGTCTAAACCTAAATTTTCTGACATCTTAATGAACGCCCAAGTATCTCTTGGGAAACAGGTTCCCCCAAATGGTAATCCACTTTTAATATAATGTGGTGAGATTCTTCTATCGTACCCTAAAGCGTTTGTAATATTATTAGGGTTACAATTAAATTTATCAGAGATATTACCAATAAAATTAGCAAAACTTATTTTCATCGTAATATATGCGTTTAAACTAACCTTTGTTATTTCACTTTCAATAATAGACATTCTAACAATAGGTGCGTCATTTTTAATAATTTTACTATAAATATTTGAGGCGATGTCCCCATATTTTTTTTCACTTTCCCCCATAATAAGTAAATCAGGGTTTTCAAAATCTTTAATAACAGAACCTAATGCAACTAAATCTGGAATATAAACAAAACCAAAATCATCATTAAGTTTTTTACCCGATTCAAATTCAATCTTTTTAATTAAATCAACATGAGTCCCGGGCATAACGGTAGAGCTTAATATAATCAAAAAATCACTTTTGTTTGTTTCTTTAATTTTTTTACACAATTCAGTAATTGCGTCGTAAATGTATTTGTTTGAGAAATCACCATTTTCTGTTGATGGGGTATTAACTAAAATTATAAAGACATCGGTATCATTTACCACATTATCAAAAGTCGTATTTAGATCTATGTTATCATATCCAGATTTTAAGTATTCATTCAAGTTAGGCTCAAAAAAAGGAATTTTTTTGTCTTTTAGTAATTTTATTTTTTCTTGATCAATATCAATACCTATTATTTTTTGATCATTATTAGCAAAAGTTACTAATAAAGGAAGACCTAATTTACCTAACCCAATCAATGAAATTTTATCAATCTTCATATATAGTTTTTATCGTGTTTATAATTGTCATCATATCGTCCATTTCCCCAATTGTGATTCTTACAGAATTTTCTAAACCTATAAATGAAGACCTATCTCTAATGAGTATATTTTTTTTCATAAGTTTATTAATTAATAATGAACTATCCTTAACTCTAATTAGTACAAAATTAGACATAGACTCAATAAACTCAATATTTAATTTTTTTAATTCATTTGTGAATAATTCTTTATTCTTGTTAATAGTGTCAATTCTATCTTTAACGTAGTCAATATTTTCTAGTGATGTTACCCCTAACGTTTGGGCAAATGAATTAACTTCTTTAGTGTTCCTTATTTTATTAATTTGATTGATATTCTTTTCATTAGAACATATATACCCCAATCTTATTGACGCCAGTGAAAACGCCTTGGAAAATGTTCTCGTAATAATGATATTATCAAACTCATTAATTAGATTAACACAACTTTTGTTTGAGAACTCATAATATGCTTCATCAATTATAAATAATTTATTTGGATATGTCTCTAATAGATTTTTTATAATTAATGGTTCAATTATCCTACCCGTTGGGTTATTTGGGTTTGTAATGTAAATCACATCGTTATTAACGATATCATCAAAATTATAGGTGTGATCACCAAATGGATTATTTATATATGAGTAATTTAGATTATTTGAATATAACTGAATGTAACTTTCAACCTGACTATAGTTAGGGTAGTACATTAACACTCTTGTTTCTGGATTTAGGAATGTTGCAAAAATGTAATGTAATGCCGAATCAGACCCATTAAAAATTTGGATATTATTTTTATTTACCCCACAATACTCCTCCAACCCATTAAGTAATTGATTATTACTTATATTTGGATATTCACTTAAATTAACATTAAAAACAGATCTTCTTAACTTTAAAAGGTAATCATAATCAAACGGTAAATTACATTCATTCCAATCTAATTTTTTTGTGTCGTTATTTAGATATCTATCAGATGGTTGATAATGTTTAATATTTAATAAATTTCTATTTGTTTCCATCATTTTATTTCGGTTATAACACATCTAATTTTACCTGTTAATGGATCTCTATGTATCTCATCAACAAACTCAACAACAAAAGGAATATTACCAATTCTTTGAGTTATTTCTTTTTTAAGGTTATTCAAAGTAATTTCATTAAATCCTTCTCTTACAACAATACTTAATTTTGTTGATTTGTCAATTTTTTGATAGAACTGAAACATTTTTATTTCTTTAATTTTTGACATAATAGTATAAAAATTAACTGAAGGTATTTTAGAATTACTTTCGGAAACAATCATATCATCGACTCTACCATCAATTTCTTTAATTATTAATGGAGACGAAAAACTATAATCTGGTGTTTCCAATAATTCAACAACATCATTTGTTTTATATCTAATGAATGGCATTACATTATTCATAAATGATGTTCCAATAATTGTGTTGTTATCATCATATTCACTAAAAGAATATGTTAAACTTTCGTGATAATTTTCACTAAAAGATGATTGATAAGCAAATGATACTTTCTCAACTTGACCATAATGCATTTTTAAATTAAACCCAAATACACTTTTTATTTTTTCCGACCACATAGGTAAACATTTTTCAGATGCCCCATGAATTGACGTGATTCTATCTAAAATAAGGTTATTCTTTTCTAATAGACAAGATAACCAATACGCAGTAGATGGGTAAGTTACAATTGTTTTAGTTTTAGATTGATTAATAATTCTAACATAATCGTTAATTGTTTCATCATTTAAATGAAATGCCGATAAATAAATTCGTTTTAACTCATAATCCCTTACTATCAAATCATTTTTATCTTTTGGTGAATGTCGTCTAATCCAAACTGACCACTCTTTATAAAGACTACTATTGTGTGATTTAAAACTATGTGAGATATATGCCGCCTCTTTTTTAAACATTGAGTCTTCACCGTAAAATTCTAGTCTTTTACCTGTAGAACCTGATGTTTTAAATAATATTTTTTTACCATTAAAATTTTTTGATATTAAATCATTAAAATTATCCATAATAATGCCCTTAGTAAGGTATGGTAATTTTTTCATATCCTCAAATGATTGGATGTTGGGGTTGAATTCGTATTCCGCAAATAACTTACCGTAATATGGTACGTTATTTTGAGAATTAATTAGAACATTTTTAAGACTATTAAATTGGTATTCTTTTGTTTTACCATAACTCCACGTCTCAACCTCATCTAAAAATTTAGATGTGTTATCAAATACTTCACAATATCTTTTATTAAAAGGGATTATATTATAATATAACCTCTTAATAAAATTAGGTTGTTTTTTAATTATTTTTTGTATTATTCCCATTGAAAAAATCCTCAGAATTAATTCCTTTATCGTCAATAAAAAAATCTGAGTTAAACTTTACTCCGGTTCTTAACTCATGAAATTTTAACCCAAAATCAACAAGTTGGTTATATGTTTGTTCGTACCAATTTTTTTTAGATACACAACCCCTTGCGGTCTCAACAATAATGTAATGACCGTCATTATATAGATCGTTAACTTTATTTATTCTATCTGTAAATGGTTTTGCATTTAAGTAGTCCCAATTACCCTCACTATTTTTTTTAGTATCACATAGTGTATTATCTAAATCAAAAACGTATCTCATTTTTTTACAAATATTAAATTAGAATTTGTTATTTTACCGACAACAAAACCTTTTTCTGATAAAAAATTAATAATAAGATCGTTATAATCTTTATCATGACCAACCCACCTTTCACAACAAATGACAGTAATATCGTATTTTTCATAGTCAATATCTTTCAATATTTTAAAATCATTACCTTCAGTATCTAATGAAAGAAAGTCAATACGTTTAGGCTCAATTAAATTATTAAACTTTTTTGTTTTTATTAATTGTTTTTTATTTAAATCATGTGAGATTGATGCTTCAATAAGTAATGAAGATAATCCAATTTTTTGGTCATCACCAAAATATATTATGGTGTCAGTTTCGTCAATACTACACGCATAATTTAAAATACTAACATTTTTATTATCATCATAAAGTTTTAATAAAAACTGATAAAAATCTGTTAATGGTTCAACTAATATTCCCGACCAATTAAAATTGTTTATGAGTATTCTTGAGTTTGATCCGGTAATTCCATCTGCAGCTCCTATATCAACAACTATTTTTTTTTCTGTATTATTTTTATTATTAAAATATTCTATAACAAAATCATCTTCACCATCATTTGATTTACCAATTTCATGAGGATTTCCCCATAAAGGGAACGGTCTTTCATTTATTAAATTTTTATCCATAACTATTTTTTTTTATTTTATATTAATTCTCTATCTTCATTTTTTATAACCCCACCTAAAACATCTGAATGCCTCTCAACTATAATTCTTGAGTTTCTATGGTGCGCATTACTATGTATGGTTTGATTCTTTTGTCTACCAGTCCCCCAACTTGGTTCTGAATCATAATCAATCCAATATAAACCACTAACCTTTCCTAATTCTTTGTAAGCTCTATATGAAATATCGTGATCATCATATGAATTTGGTACTAAGTGTTCATCAAAAAAATCCAACTTAACCAAATCACTATAGTCATACATTAGTGGGCCTCTATTTGCAATTTCTCTAACCGCAAACTTATCTCTTGGGTACCCTTCTCTTCTATCTGCCGAACCTGTTGTTAATACGGTATTTCCATTTTTATGGTTATTATGTGCGGTTTGAGATGTTACAGCAAAAACATCGTTAAATGCTAAAAATGGTTTTAACATTCTTTTATCAAAATCTTTTTCTTTAACAATCATATCATCCTGCACTAAAATAACATAATCGGATGTGACCTCTTTTAATCCCGCATTATTTGCTCTAAGTTCAAAAACATCATCAGTATAGACATACTTAACACTCACACTAGTTTGTGATAAAACTTCCTTAACAATCTCTTCAGTTTTATCCACACAACCATCAAAAACAACAATAATTTCATTTGTTAATTCAGATATGTTATTTATTATTCCATAACAAACATCCTTAATCATATTTTCTTTATTGTGAGTTGTTAGTAAACAACATATAGTTTTTTCCATTAATTTATTCTTTTAAATACTCTATTATGTCCAACACAAATAAGTTCGGTAAAATTTGGGTCGTTTTCTAAATTATCGGCAATTGCCTTACAAACATCAATATGTCCCTTAAATTTATTATCACTTAATTGTTTAAAACAAGATGAATCATCAAAAACTACATAAGACCCGTTTTTTGTTATTTCTCTCATTAGGTTAATATCCGATACAACGCAATCGTAATCGTGACCACCATCAATATAAACTAAGTCAAATAAACCTAATTCTTTAATGTTATTCTTTATGTTTTCGTCAGTGGACATCCCGTTAATTATATTTTTATTTAAATCAAACTCTAAATTAAAGTGATTAAATAAGTTGGTTATTACCTGACCATAGTCGGTATTTTCGTAGTTTGAGAATTTATCCCCAACATTGGATAGTGGTGTAACTCCAGTGTAATTAACTGACTTACTTGATAAGTCAGATAATAACTTTACTAAACTTAAAACCTGACCTTTGTAAACCCCAATCTCTAAAAATTTAAAATTATTAGGAACTTGTTTTACTAATTCTCTCCAAATAACGTGAAAAGGTTTTTCTCCAAAACCTAAATTATGTTCTTCAATGTACGATCTATGTTTTGTTAATGTTGGGTCATTATTATATTCGTTTAAGAAATGATCATATACATCATCTAAATTTAAGTCATTATATTTTATAAAAGTTTCCATTCTAATGGGACATCATTTGTCCAGTGGTGTTTTGTCCAAATACGAGGTACGTAAATATTTTTATGGTCGTTCATATAGGCTGACCAAGCCGATAATGTTGATGGAGCTATGATTAGTGATTTACAATTACTCAAAATTAATAAATCAACATACATAGGTTCCTCTTCAATAAATTTAACTTCAAAATCAAGAGTATTTACGTTATTCATGTATTCTCTTGATTTAACAATATTATCTGAAACAACAAAAATAATGTCTGTGTTATTTTTTTCTTTATCTATAATAGATGAATAAAAATTTGGATCTATTTGTAGTGCTGGATTATTATCGGTATTCACACCTAATCTTAAATGTATCCCTAAAACTCGTTTTGTTTTTAATTCTGAGTATTTGCTATCAATATATAATTGTATTGATGGGTTAAACGATTCTTTCACTCTATTAACAGCCTTTCTAACAAATGAGTAACTGAAAAAATACCCCATAACAACAGCATCTTTTGTTGGATCTAATGTTCCAATATTGTTCTCAAAATATAAATTTTTATTTAAGAGTATTTGATCAATCTCTGTTGGATTTACCTCAAAATTAAACTTTGGGAAAATTTCATTTATGGTTTTTGGTAATCCTTCCTTAATTAAAAGTTCGTGACCACCAAAATCATCAAAGTCACTTGGTCTAAGTATTAGATGTCTGTACTTTGGTACGTCAGATAATTTTGAGTTTATCCTATAAAATTTAATGTCTGTTTTAAATTGACTTTGTAATCTAAATGCGTTTGCAATTTGATACAATCTATTCCCAAGGCCTCCTATTAATATTGGTACTATTGTCATAATGAAAAATTTGGGTTTCTATGGTGTTTAAATACTTGGTCAAACCCTCTACAATTACATTTATTACCCCATTCAGATGGGTCGACAAATGGGGTTATTTTATGTTTTATTGATAGTAATGATAAAACACTTTGATCGTGTCTATGATCATAATAACCAAGATAATTAGGTCCGTGTTGATTTGGAGTATCGGTTATGATGTTAACATTTTGACAAATATCCAAATACTCAGATACAAATGAAAGTGTGTTTTTATTTTTTTGATAAATTTGATATGAGGCATTTAAATGTTTACCGGTAATATATTCATTACTATCACAACCCATTAACACAAATGAATCTCTTTTACATGATATGAAATTTTGTGCGGCACCACCACTTTCAACCCCATCTCTATTATCAAATAGAATTATACCATTATTTTCATTTATTCTTTCATACAAAAATGTTGGGTCATTTAAAAATTGATTTCCAGCATCAACATAAAAAACTATATCCCCATCATTTATTTTCTTTAATGTCTCATAAATAAAATATGGTTTCCATAACCAATAACCAGCACCTCTTTTTTGGTCTAAAATATGTTGGTTTTTTTCATAAAAATCGCCACTAATATCTGATGGTCCAAAAACATGATGTTCGTCAAAAAAATTTTTTGAACTTTTTATTAGTGATCTTATTGCGTTACTATAATTTTGTGTTCCGTAAACTATTAAATGTTTTCTCATATTAGTGTCTTACGTTATATAATATTTCAGGTGTTATAACCCATTTATTTGTTAAGGATTTTAATTTCATTAAAAAGTCAAAATCTTCACCATCTCTATTATTATCAAATAATAAGTTATCAAATTTATTTTTGTAGCAAAAAGATATACCAACACTACCAAAAAATAAATTGTTTGAAGACAATGGCGGCACTATAAAACCATTCTGATATTTCATTCTCCACACAACAAAATCTTTTTCTAAATATTTTTCAATTAGTGTTGAGACGTAATTTACGTCTATTGTATCATCATCATCTAAAAATCCAATCCATTCTGTTTTAACCATTTTAATTCCTACGTTTCTAACTAAACCTGATTGACCATTTGCCGGACCAACCAAACCTGTTTTTGGTATATCTAAAGTTTTTATTCTTTCGTCTTCAAATCCTTTCCCAACAACGCCATCATATAAGATAATTGCGTTCCAATTTGGATTTGTTTGGTTTAATAACGAATCTACTGTTCTTGTGATTGTTGATCTGTTAAGTGAGGGAATAATAAATGTAATAAACGGCTCCATACTAATTAGTAATTATTGTGTATTTTTTAAATTTTTCAAAATTTTCTTTAATAAATGGGTAAACATGTTCATTAAAATCTTGCATCATTTCTATTTTATTGTTCTCAACTTCTCTTGTTTGAGATTCGTGGTGGTAAGCAACACATTCTCCATTATAATAATTATGATATCCATTTTTTATAAGTTGTAAACCTAAAATCGCATCCTCATAACAATGTCTAAATATTTCATTAAAACCGCCCATAGTTTCAAAAACTTTTTTTCTAATCATCATTAACGCTGCGGTATTCCCACCAACCTCATCAATGCCAGTATTAAATTTATAATATGTTTCTCTATTTAAATGATCTAACGTATATGCCTTATGTTCTTGTCTCATAATGATTGAAATACCATCATGTTGTATTGTGTTGTTTGAAAGATGTAATCTACAACCAACGGTTCCAACCCTATCTTTTGTTTTGAATGTTTTTAACATTCCTGAAATTACATCATTTAATAACTCAATATCATTATTACAGAATAATAAAAATTCGTAATTATTGTTTGGTAAATTCTTAACAACATTATTATTTATTTTGGCATAATGGTAATAATCATAATCAATTAAAGTTATGTTTTTAATATTTTCTTTAATCCAATTTTTTTCCTCATCTGTTGATCCGGTGTCCGCAATAAAAATATCGTATAGGTTTGAATCACAATATTTGTGAATTGAATCTACACATTCTTTTAACATCTCCACTTTACCTTTTGTTGGTATGATTACCGCAACTTTACCAATATTTTTTATTGGTTTGTATTTTACTTGTGGAACATAAACTTCGGATGGTTTAAGATCTAATGGTAATACGTGACCCCACTTCTTAAGGAATTTTCCTTTACTCTCCCAAAACTCTTGATTTGGTCTCCCAACAGATTCGTGAGTTATCTCAAATGATGAGGTTATACCTAACTTAATGTTATCCAAATAATTTGGTAAACAGAATAGGTGATCATAAAAGTGGAACTTACCAATTGTCTCATCAAAAGTATGTTTGATTTTGGTTTTATCAAATGAGATAAATAAACCATCAATTGTAACTACGGGAATTAAGAATGGTAATTTTGGTGAGTATCTGTTTATCCATTTTTTCTGTCCTTCAGGGTGATGATAAACTTGACCCACCATTGTGTAGTGCATTCTATCCCAATAAACTCCAGTGTCAGGAAAATAACAAGATCCGGCTTTTCCAATTATACCGAATTCGGGGTAATTAGAAAAATCGTTTAATAATTTTTTGCCCCAATTTTTTTCAAGTTTTATGTCGTTATGACAACAAACAACAATATCATATATTGATTCTGTAATTCCTGAATTATAAACACTAGATAAAGAATATTGGTTATGATTAACGTATTCTAAAATCTGAACATCTTTAACTCCAACATTTTGTAACAAATGTTGTTTAAATTTGTTATTGTATTCTTGATCCCTATGTGTTGAATAAACTATTGTAATCATAAACCAGTGCTTCCAAAACCATTATCGTTCCTATCTTTATTTCCTAAATCTTCTTTCTCAACTAAATCTACCCACTTACCCGATACAACAGGACAAAGAACCGCTTGGGCAATTTTTTTACCCGTTTCAATTTTTATTTTTTCATTTGTTGTGTTAAACAAAATTACTTGGATTTCACCTAAATATCCACGATCTATTGTGCCAGGTGAGTTTAATACCATAAGCCCTTGTTTTAATGCCAAACCACTTTTTGATCTTATTTGAATTTCGTATCCGTCTGGAATATCGATGTGTAGACCTGTTGGTATTAAAACTCTACCAAAAGGATTAACCCACTTATCCTCAACAGAATGTAAATCAAATCCCGAATCAGATTCATACACATAGTTAGGGTCTATTGTATTATCGTGTGATTTTAAAAAGTTTAAAGTAATTTTAGGAATATGGTTTTGCATTTCTAATTCAAGACCTTTAAGATCCAAATTTAAACTTTCCATTATAAAATCATAATTAACATCATTTTCATCTATGCCATCTATAAACCCCAAAAGATTTTCAATGTCTTTAGGGTCAATGTCATCTAATTCTTCTTCAATCATTTTAATTTTTTTAATTTTTTAATTGTCTCAATCAAAACTTCAACATCTTTTTCACAATATTCTGAAATTTCTTCTAATCTATTATGATTCCAATATGTCTCATGAACCATTCCTCCATTAATTTCTCCGTCTTTTGGTGTGGGTATATCTAAACATGCGCACATTAAATCTAAAGAACCAATCGCGGTGTATGCACCATACTGCCAAATTTCTTTAGTGTCTATCGCCTTTACTTCCCATGGCTTAGTATCGTATGACGGAAGTATTTTTGATGGCATTATGTCGTTGATAATCATTCGTTTTGCCAACATCGGAATGTCAAAGTTTTTTAAATTGTGACCACACAAATAAAAATCTAACTTATGACATCGATCCAAAAGAGTTCTAACATCCATAAGTAATTTATATTCGTCGTCTCCTGAAAATGTTTGTTTTTTTGTTTCCCCACTATCTAAAACAAATGCCATTGATACACAAACAATTTTAGCAAATTCAGGAACAAGTGCAGATCTTTTTCTAAAAACTAAATCCATGTGTTCTTCAGTTGTTCTATCTTCCCCCAATTCTTTATCTTCGGGAAATCTTTTTAAAAACCAATCAAAATATTTATCAAATTGATTTGCAACTTTTGGGTTAGATTGGATACAAGTTTGATAGTCTTTACAACCACCAACTGTTTCAATATCTAAAAACAAAATTTTTGTTATAGGTATGTTAATCATAATTTATTTAATTAAAGATTTATAAAAAGAAGCTCTTTCATGTGTCACTTGATTAAGATCATATTTGTCTTTAACGGTTTCATATAGTCTCTCACCAAGATCGGTAATCATGTTTGGATTTTCAACTAATTTTTTAATGTTTTTTGCCCAATCACTATGATTGTTAGTTTCGTTAACCAACAATGCGTTTCCATTTGAGAAATTACCTTTATCTAAAGCGTGTTTCAAGTCAATAGTATAAGGACCAACATTTGAAGCAATTAATGCTTTTTTATAAAATCCTGCCTCAATAACTTTCAATTGAGATTTCATTCTGTTGAATATGTGGTTTTTAATTGGTGCCAATGAAATATCGAAGTTTGAATAATTTTTTGCGTATTGTTCAACAGGACGAGTCCAAACCCTAACATAGTTTTCATTTTTAATTGCCGGATATTCCCCCTCTTCAAATTTGTCTAAAAACAACTTGTATTCTGGTGTGATTATTTTATAATTATTTGTAAAAATTTCTTCATATCTAACCCAAACAGTTTCATCAGGTTTAATTGGTCTTTGTTTTTGTTCGCCAGTTTCTTTATTAATTTCCGTTACTGATCCTCTAATATCAAATCCACAAACATAATATTGTAATTTTTCTTGAATTGGTGTCAATTTATTAACCATTCCATCTAATAACTTTAAATCATGTAGGTGTGAAGACCCACCCAACCAACCTACTCTAATTTTGTCCGAAGGTGGTGTTGGTTGATTAAATTGTGGTTCTTTAGGATCAATTGCGTTTGGAAGAACAATTACGTTTTTATTAAATTTTCTTATTTCATTTGCAAATATGTCAGTTGTTGTTATTACATAATCTGAAGCCTTTAAATTATCAACAATTTTTTGGTTCATCTTGTTTTCAACAATTAACTGATGAATAGGATGTTCCTTTGTTGGTAACCAATAATCATCAATGTCGGCAACCACAATAATCCCAATACTCTGAAGAGTTTTAATCAATTGTGGGCAATGGTCAATATTCCCAAAACTTCTATGGAAATGAACTATTTGGTATTTTTTCCAAAAGTTAAAATCGTTAATTCTTGGTTCATAGTCAATATCAACATGAAAATCATCTGGATATAAATTTTGTAGTTTAACGTGGGGGTCGACCGAGCGAAATTTACCTCAACCAACCCCAGAACGGTCACTTGGGAGAACCAGTACTCTGATTCTCTCACGACCATTCATGGGGTTATTTTGCGTCATATTTTTTAATTAGTTTATTTATTAATTTGTGGTCCTCCTTTAAATCTGATTCCCATACTATCTCTAAATTATAACCTTTTTCTTTTATTAAGTCAATCTTGTTTTTATTGATTAAAAATATAAACATAAAAAAACCCCCACTTTAGATGGAGGTTATAAGAAATTATAAAAAATATTATTTAGACATTTTTTTAACGTTAAGAACTTTACCCTCAAACAAATGTTGGCCAACTCTAAATTTAAATAAATCACTACTTCTTGATTCAGACTCAACCAAAAGACCATTTTCTTTTAATACATCTTCTACCGTTTCTCTAACAATATCTCTAATGTCGTTTTTTGATAAACCGATATTTGATTGTTGTGGTTTTTTTTGTGTTTGTTCTTTTATTTCTTCAGTTTTTGGAGATATATTCATAAGTCTTGATGCTCTTTCAACCAATCCATCACTTAACATTGAGTTTGTGCTCATACCCATATTTGGTTGTTGAATGGGGTGTTCCATCATTAGTTTTTTTATTTCATCGGGTAACTTTGATTTTGAAATCCTATCTTCTAAAGACGCTCCATCATTCATGTGTTGTGTTGGTCTTTGTTCTTCTAAAAATTCTTGGGGAAGATTGTACTTTGCCGGAATTGGTTGGTAATCTTCAACCATTGGTGAAGACAATCCTTCATTTGATGTAAAATTTCTTGATTGACCTCTTCCAATCTCATTATGTTTTTCCATGATTTTCTTTGAAACCATTAGTTTTTTTAGTAATTCTGCTTCTGAATTCATATTAAGTTAAATTATTTTCATTATCGAATTTTGCATTTATTAAAACTGTTTCCATACTTCTATCACCATTTGGGTTATAGTTTGGCCTTGGTTCATTAAAGTTTTCTTGAGTTGGTCTAATAAATTCTATTTTATCAACTCTAAAAAATCTCCAACTAGGAAGAGGTTTTTTACCTAAATAAGCTCTATGAGAAGCTCCTTCCTTATCCCATGCTCGTAAAACAGGATTTCCACTTTTACTATATCCAAAAGCCACAGGCTCTATCACTCTTAATCCTTTACCTCCTGGTTCATCACCATTGTAGTAAATAACACACACTATTCTATTGCTTATAGCACCTATGATTTGATCTTTAGATGCTACTTCTAATATAAGTTTATTAAGAGTGTTGTAAAGTTTCATTATGCAGAAGGTGTGGTATATGGTTTGTCTGGCTGATATTCGTTAATTTTTATTTCATTTTTTCTTTCTACAATATCAACTGAAGATCCACCATTTATTGTGTCTAAAAAAACTCCAGTTCCTTTACCAAACTCATCACCATCAGAATTTGCATCTTTATTTACTGACGAATATTCGTTTACGGTTTTATAGTCGTTTTTAACTAACAGACTTTTTCTTTGTAAATCTGCGATAGCCGTTAAATCATTTGCTGGTTGTGAGAAATCTAATCTTTCTGTTTGCATTTTAAATTATTTTTTTTATTATTTGGTTTATTCTGTCTAAATCTTCTCTAATTCTCACATCCTGTACAAATGTGCTGTGTTCTTTAGAAGGTCTTAACATATCGGCAATTGGTCCTAAATCTTTAATTGAATTAATATCTATTTTGTCTGGTACAAATTCTTGTTCTATTTCATTTGAAGAATTATCTTGTTTTCTAAGGTCTTGTATTTTTGACTCAACCCAATTTTTCATATAATCAGCACCATTTAATATATATGGAGCGTCAGTGCCATCACCATCATATTTGTCAAACCAATTTTTAATTCTGCCTAACTGTTGATAAGTAACATAACCACTATTCCTTAACTCTTCATTTCTTTTATGTCCCTCAATAGAAGTATCCGAATTAGGAATGTGCTCAAAACAAGTTTGAAGATATTCCATAATTTCTTTTGGCAATTCTATTGTTTTATTATATAAATTACTATTCACCTTGTTTTAAATGTTTTATTAATTTTTCAATTTTTATATTTTCTTTTTCTGCCAATCTTTTAATCGCTTCAATATTTCTTATTAATAATCTTGACATTACACTATTTTCAGAATCATCTAATTTATTTTTTTTAACAAATTCTTTTTCTTTGGCTTTTTTTGAGAAAATCATTTCATCAACGTTTTGTTTTACAAATTCAGATAATCTTCTTTTTGTAAAACAATTTTTACACTTACCTCTTTTCTTTTCGTTTCTAAGTTGTTTGTCCAAGTTTCTATCAAACCCTAAACGTTTAACTCTTTCTTCACGTTCTATATCATCCTCAACTCCCAATTCATCTTTGAAAATTTTATCTGCCTCATCATAAGTTGAAGCGTATTCTGTTTCCTCAGACCCAAATGTTTCTGATTGGTCAGTCTCATCTAATAATTTATCTGAGTTATTTTCTTTTGACTCATTCCAATACCAACGAAAATATGGAAATTGATTTGATCTTGACATTTTAACGGTTTGATCCATTGTTTTTTTAGCCAAATTTCTTTGATTTAAAATTGGAATATTTGAACCAATAATTGATCCGTCTGGATTTACTAACTCATCAATCTCACCATTTGATTTATTATTAGATTTTGACTTTGAGGATAAAAGTTTATGGATATATTGTTTTGATAATTTTTTTCCCGAATTTAATATATTTGATATTATTTTTTGAATGTCTTTAAATATTTCTTTATCAACAACAATTACCTCGTCGTTTTTTCTTGATTCCGATATTGTGTTGGAAACAGAAAAATATATTGCAATTTTATTTCCCTTATCTTTACAAAAAAAATAATAAGGACTGTTAAAATATTCTTCATTTAGTTTTATCATAGTCAAACTTTCTTAATAAATACTTTGAATTGTGGTATTTATATGTAAAACAAATGGCGTATCAAAATATAAATCAATATAATTACCCCAAATTAAAATTGCAAGTTATATATGACGGGCAAGATATGTCTTTGGCGTCCGATGAAGTTGATTATAATCAAGAAGTTGTTTTTTCTCCTTTTATTATAGGTTCTGAAGATGGTGAAAAGTTACCAATAAATTTAAACCTCAATAGTCCATTAACAACACAAAATTTAGATTTAATTTACGGATCTTATAATTACGACAACGTAATTGTTTCTGAAACATTTTATCAACCCAAAGACTTAAATTTAAATTGTTATAGCGCCGAAACATCTTGTGATATTGGTTTAACAGGTATTGATAATGGTTTAGTGCAAAAAATTAAAGGTGATAGCATTGTTTTTACTAATGGTTTATTTTCAGACTCTTTAAAATTTAATCGTTTGTATTTTGATAGAAAAATGAAATTTTTTCAAACAACCACTAATGTTCCCACCAATCATAAATTTTCAGGGGTTCCATTATTTACAACATATCAAATGGTTTCTAAAACACTTCCAGGTATAGGTAGGTATGTTGAGTTATATGGTGGTTTTTATCAAGGGTTTTATAAGTTGTTTGGTTATGATTATGAAATCATACCTGAAAGAATGAAAAAAGGGTGGACCGTAGAAATGATTTTA
>Ga0304730_1000995_pt1 | contig 22621 bp, 21 predicted proteins | sample M_130628_MF_Meta_FD_190474 | JGI IMG/M metagenome (GOLD analysis project Ga0304730, IMG submission 190474) | Freshwater microbial communities from Lake Montjoie, Canada to study carbon cycling - M_130628_MF_MetaG (v2) (version 2) | ecosystem: Environmental > Aquatic > Freshwater > Lake | place...
AAACGAGCTGGCTGGGGAAGCGGCTTGGAGGAGAGGTGGGATCGCCGTAATAATGAAAACTAAGTAAAGCCCGGCCCAATGCACCACCCATGCTGGGTGGTTTTTTTATGCCATTTTCACCCCAACTCCAGCGTGGAGGGAGGGGGAGGAAAAGTGGGTGTTTGGGGTTGAAAGTGGGGAAAAAGGGAGTAAAGTGGTGACCTGGCCTATTGTCTAAGCGGGGGAGGTGCCAACAATGTTTCTGGGCACCCATGAGCCAAAGCTGGATGAGAAGGGCCGATTAATTTTGCCAGCCCGCTTTAGAGATGAATTAGCAGATGGCTTAGTAATTACTAAAGGACAAGAGCACTGTCTATATGTTTTTCCAGCATCTGAGTTTGCCTTAATAACTGAGAGATTGCGCCAGGCACCAGTTACTCAAAAAAATTCTCGTGATTATTTAAGAGTGATGTTTGCTGGCGCCCATGATGAGGTGCCAGATAACCAAGGCCGCGTAACTATTCCAACTGGTCTTAGAACATATGCAACTTTAGAAAAGAACTGCGTAGTAATTGGTGCTAATACCAGATTAGAGATTTGGGATTCATCTGCATGGAATAAGTATTTAGCAGATCGTGAAAAAACATTTGCCGATGTTTCCGAGGAGGTGCTACCTGGATTGTTTTAAATCCAATCAAATATCGATTTAGGCCACCGCCACTCATAAACATTCGCGGCGCCACTTCCCCGGTGCCGCGCGTTATTTATCGAAGATCCGTCGAGCGGCGGTGACCTAAGTAGATATCTGAGGTAGCAGTAAGAAATACAAGCAGTACTTGTAAGAAATAGAAAGAGAAAGAGGGGGAGAGCAGATGAGTGCAGAGATCGCACACATACCAGTAGCACTTGCGCGCTGCGTTGAGCTTTTGACCCCAGCAATTATTAGTAAAAGTAAACCTTATTTAATTGATGCAACCTTAGGACTTGGTGGACATGCAAAAGCATTCTTAACTACATTTGCAAACTTACAATTAATCGGAATCGATCGAGATAAGAAGGCGCTGGAGATTGCAACCGCAGGCCTTTCCCAGTTTTCAGATCGCACCCACCTATTTCACAATACCTACGACCAGTTTGATTCAATCTTAAATCAACTTGGAATTACATCAGTAGATGCAATCCTCTTTGACTTAGGGGTCTCTTCAATGCAATTAGATCAAGCAGATCGAGGCTTTTCCTACTCACAAGATGCTCCCCTTGATATGCGAATGGACCAAAGCGCTCAGCTAACTGCTGAGATTGTCTTAAACACCTATAACCATGGTGAGTTAGCAAAGATCTTGCAAAATTATGGCGAGGAAAAGTTTGCCAGCAAAATTGCCGAAAATATTATTAAAGCTCGCAGCAGTGGCAGGTTAAAGAGCACCAAAGATTTAGCTGAAATTGTTAAAGAATCAATTCCCGCTCCAGCCAGACGAACCGGTGGAAATCCTGCCAAGCGAACCTTTCAAGCACTTCGAATTGAGGTTAATCAAGAGCTTGCCGTATTAGAGCGAGCAATCCCAGCAGCACTATCAGCGTTAAGTGTGGGCGGACGTTTAGTAGTGATGAGCTATCAATCACTTGAGGACAAGATAGTAAAGACTCATTTTGCCCAAGCTACAAAATCAAATACCCCACGAGGGCTTCCAATAGATCTTCCTAACTCAGCGGCAAGTTACAAGCTATTACTTTCTAGCAGTCAAGCAGCTGATGAGAGTGAGCAGTTAAGTAACCCAAGATCACAATCGATGCGACTGCGGGCAATTGAACGGGTGGCTGCCTAATGGCGATATGTGAATTAGCACCTGCCCTTAAGATCTCACGCAAAATTGTTAGAGAGCAAGCAAATAAAGCTGTACTTCGCTTGGTGCCAGATATTAAACAGGGCGCAGTTGCCGCAGACCGCACCTTTGGTATTTTCCTAGGCGCAATCTTCACTGCTGGCTTACTTGCGTTGTTGGTAATTAATACTGCGCTCGCTCAAGATGCATTTATATTAAAAGATCTTAAGCAACAGGCACAGGTGTTAACCGATCAGCGGGAGGCAATTTTACGTGAGGTGGCGCGAAAATCTTCACCGGATCAACTATCTCAAAGCGCAGCACAACTTGGCATGGTGGCATCTACTAATCCAAGGTTTTTAGATATGTCAGCAGGCAACTAATGAATCAACAACAATTAGTCCAAGATCGAATTCGCAAGGTTGTAGCTATTGTGATTGTAATTTTCTTATTATTTGGCTTACGGCTAATCGATATCCAAGCAATTAGAGCCAAAGGCTTTGTAGATCGAGCAGATAACGAGTTAAGTAAATCTGCCACATTGTTAGCACCACGAGGAACTATTTACGATATCAATGGCGTAGAACTAGCCAGGAGTGTTTCAGCAATAAATATTGCAGTAGATCAAACAGTCGTTAATGACCCAATAACTGCGGCCAAAATTGTGGCACCAATCTTGGGTATGAGTTTTAGTCAATTACTACCGGATTTAACTGGGGAGCGCCGGTATGTGTTAATTGCAAAAGATATTACTCCAGCAAAATGGCGCGAGGTTAATTCCGCAATTGAAAATTACAACACCGAAGTATTAAAGAATAAAGATGGCATAAGTAAGAGAATTGGCGGCTTTGTACCAGAGCGCAGTTATATTCGAGATTACCCAAGTGCGGAGCTAACTTCATCTTTAATTGGCATTATTAACGATCAAGGAGTTGGTGCGGCTGGTATTGAAAGCAGTTTAAATAGCCTACTTGCTGGCGTTAATGGCAAATACATTTATGCAAATGGTCGAGGAAATATTATTCCTGGCTCTGAACAGGTAAGTGTGGAAGCAAAATCTGGCACTAGCATTCGCCTAACAATTGATCGAGATGTGCAATGGATTGCACAAAATGCCATCAGCGACGCTGTAGCATCATCAAGGGCTAAATCAGGAACAGTTATTGTGATGGATCCAAAAACTGGTGCAATTTTAGCTCAAGCAAGTGCGCCTACATTTGATCCAAACAATTCAAACTCGATCACACTTGAAAAACTTAAAAACCCAGCTGTCCAAGAGGTGTATGAACCAGGATCAACTGGAAAGGTAATTACAGTTGCTGCTGCCATGCAAGAGGGGCTAATTTCACCAGATACGATATTTACAATTCCTTACTCAATGAAGGTTTCTGATGGTGTTTTCAGTGATCATGAAAAACATCCAACTCAAAGGCTAACTACTACAGGTTTGCTTGCAGTTTCAAGTAACACCGGCTCAATTCAGATTGGTCAGAAATTAGGGAAAGATGCACTTTATGATTACTTGCGAAAGTTTGGCATTGGCGAAAGCACTAACTCAAAGCTGCCAGGTGAATCAGTTGGCATTCTTCACCCAGTTAAAAATTGGTCTGGTACATCACTTCCCACCATCTCTTTCGGTCAGGGCTACTCAGTAACTGCCATACAGGCGACATCAGTTTTTGCAACTATTGCAAATGATGGCGTGAGAGTTAAGCCTTCAATTCTGGCTGGCGTAGTAGATGAGAGCGGAAAGTACACACCTGCTAAAGCAAATGAATCTGTGCAGGTATTAAGTGCTCAAACAGCAATAAATCTTCGGGCAATGATGGAAAGTGTGGTTTCAAAAGATGGAACTGCACCAACTGCTGCAATCCCCGGTTATCGAGTTGCTGGTAAAACTGGAACTGCAATGCGATACAACACCTCTTGTAGATGTTACAGCGGTTACACCGCATCATTTATTGGCTTTGCACCAGCTGATCAACCAAAGTATGTAGTTAGTGTGACAATTCAAGATCCCAAAGGACTTCACTGGGGTGGGGCTCTGGCTGGTCCAGTATTTAAAAAAGTGATGAGTTTTGTTTTACAAAATGAGAGAATTAAACCTACGCCAAGTGCTGATACCTTTTTTTCTCTAACTGAAGCAGCATTAAAATCCCCAAAGCAAAAAAGTGCAAAGAGCGTGGCCTAAGAATGACCCTTCGCCCAGCTAAAGTAGATAAAAAGAGTTTATCTAGCTTTGATCCAAAGTTATTTAATTCTGATGTAGTAATCACTGGTGTTTCAATTAATGCCTCAGAGGTAAAAAGTGGTGATTTATTTATAGCACTACCGGGAACAAAGACTCACGGGATGAATTTCATTAACCAAGCAATTTCTAATGGCGCAGTTGCTGTATTAAGTGATAGAAAAATTGAGAGCAAAATCCCAGTTTTTATCGATCCATCGCCACGAAATTTAGTTGGCTCAATTTCAGATTGGGCTTACAACAAGCCTTTTAGCAAATTAGAAGCTGTGGGAATAACCGGCACTAATGGGAAAACAACTACTAGCAATTTAGTTAAACAGTTGTGGGAGTTAAACAATATTAACTCCGGATTGATCGGAACACTTGGCGTTGAAATTGGTGAAGAGAAGATCGCTGGAGTTCGAACCACACCTGAAGCAGATGAATTACAAGCTCTTGCAGCAGTGCTGGTTGAGCGTGGCAATACTCATTTAGCTATGGAGGTAAGTAGCATCGCCATCGATCAAGGGCGGATCAATAGCGCTAAGTACAAGGTGGTTGCATTTAGTAATCTAACTCAAGATCATTTGGATTACCACAAAAGCATGGATCAATATTTTGATGCAAAAGCAAAACTTTTCACCCCTGAGTTTGCCCAAAATGCAGTAATTAATATTGATGATCAGTACGGTCAAAAACTTTATAAAATGAGTAAATTACCTAACAAGACTGTTTCCCGAAGCGATAAGAGTGCTGATTGGCATTACAGCAAAATTGAATCATTAAGTGATGGTTATAAAGTTGAGATATCTGATAAAAGTGGGCAGATTATCAGTGGAAATTTTCCGTTAATCGGTGAGCACAACTTAGATAATCTTTTGTTAGCTGTTGCTTGTGTAAGTATTTGCGGCCTAATAGATACGCAAATAACTAATTCAATAAGTAAATTAAAAAGCGTGCCAGGCAGATTAGAAATAATCTCAGCAGGTCAGTCATTTTCAGCAGTCGTTGATTACGCTCATACGCCAGATGCGGTAAGCAGAGTTTTAAAGAGTGTTCGCTCGTTTACCTCTGGGCGCGTAATTGGCATTTTAGGTTGCGGCGGAGATAGAGATAAAAGCAAGCGTTTACCTATGGGCCAGGCGTTGTTTAACGGAAGTGATTTAGCGATTTTTACTAGTGATAACCCTCGCAGTGAGAAAGCCGAAGCAATTCTGAAAGATATGACAGCTGGCATAAATATGGCAGAAAAAGGGTTTGTTTTAACGGATAGAAAAGATGCAATTAATTTCGCAGTCAAAACTGCCAAACCAGGAGATTGCATATTACTGATGGGCAAAGGGCATGAAAGTGGGCAAGAGATTAGCGGTGTTGTAACACCATTTGATGATCGAATTGAGCTGGCAAATTCAATTAAGCAGGTGATTGGCTAATGATAAAAATATCAGCTGCAGAATTTGCAAAGGTTGTATCTGGAAAACTACATTTACTGTCAGAGGAAACAATATTAAATGAAATTCCAGTAATTAATTCAAAAAAGGCAGTCAAGGGGACATTCTTTGCTGCCTTTAAGGGTGAGCATGTTGATGGCCATGATTTTGTTAATTCAGCAATTGCATCTGGATCAAAGTTTGCGTTGGTTTCTAAGTCAATAGATGCACCTTCTATCCAGGTAGAAGATGTTGGCCAAGCACTATTAACACTTACTGCCTATGTGAGAAATAAGTTAACTGACATGAAGCTAGTTGGGATAACTGGTTCGCAAGGCAAAACTACAACAAAAGAGTTTTTAGAATCAATTTTGCAATTAGATGGAAACACAGTCGCAACTGAAGAAAACTTTAATACTGATATTGGCGTACCACTTACAATTCTTCGCTGTGATGAGCAAAGTAAGTATTGCATTGTCGAAATGGGAGCAAGGCATGTTGGTGATATTGCTAAATTAACAAAAGTTGCTGCTCCAGATGTTGGTGTTGTCTTAGTTGTCGGCAGAGCACATCTTGGTGAGTTTGGCTCAGTTGAAGCACTTGCGAAAACCAAGGCAGAGTTAATCACTGGCCTACCGACTAATGCAGTCGCAGTATTAGGAAGTTACGATAAATTCACGCCGAAGATGGCAGATGACCTTGCGCTAAAAAAGATAATTTTCGGCGATGGCCAAACGGTAAGAGCTGCTGATATTGAAATGCATGGTGGTTACGCACACTTTGACTTGGTAACACCAAGTGGTAGAAATCCAGTTTCATTGCAGGTGCTAGGTGAACACCAGATTCCTAATGCACTAGGTGCTGCAGCCGCTGCAGTTGCACTTGGAATAAGTAATGAGCAAATTGCTACGGGGTTAATTACGGCAACCCTGAGCAGTAAGTGGCGTATGGAGGTTGAAGAGTTAGAAGGCTTAAAGATAATTAATGACTACTACAACGCCAATCCAGAGAGTATGAAGGCAGCGATTAAGACATTAGTGTTACTAAGTCAGGAAAGCGGTGGTGCATCATGGGCAATACTTGGAAAGATGCATGAGTTAGGGGATGCAGAACAAGCAGGGCATCAAGAGGTTGTGAAGTATTGTCAAGATTTTGGGGTCGATCATCTAGTTACCGTGTCGACTGGGCTATATAAATATGAAGAAAATGAGAATCCTGAGAAACATATGCTCATACATAACTGTGCAAATGCAGATACTGTTTTAGAGTTAGTCAATAACTTTTCTGCTGGTGATGTGGTTTTGCTTAAAGCATCTAGATCAGAAAGATTTGAAGATTTGGCTAATTTGCTAAGAACCAAATGGAGTGGGGGAGTAGCATGAAAGGAATATTACTTTCAGGTGCTATATCAGCTATTTTTGCAATCTTTGCCACACCAGCTCTAATTCGGTTTTTAACTAAAAAAAGTTATGGCCAAATAATAAGAGATGATGGACCAACAACGCATCAAGTAAAGCGTGGAACTCCAACAATGGGTGGGATTGTATTAATTACTGCATCTTTAACAGGATATTTTGTTAGCCACCTAGTTACCTCGGTTAAACCAACAATCTCTGCGCTATTAGTTATTGGATTAATTATTGGGTTAGGTTTTATTGGTTTTATCGATGATTGGCTAAAGGTTTCACGCCAAAAATCTTTAGGATTAAATGCTAAGCAGAAATTATTAGGACAAGCATTAGTAGCCGGTTGCTTTGCATATGCTGGTTTGCAGTTTCCAGATAGTGCAGGACTTACACCTATCTCTGCCAATCTTTCAACTGTGCGAGATACTTCAATAAAATTAACACTTGTTGCAGTAATAATTTGGGTAATTCTGATGGTCCTGGGCACAAGTAACGGTGTGAATCTAACTGATGGGTTGGATGGGTTGGCAACTGGGGCTGCAGTTATGGTCTTTACATCATTTATTTTGATTGGTGTATGGGAGTTTGGCCAAAGTTGCGCAGTTGCACCTGGTCTTAAATGTTATGCAGTAAGAGATCCACTTGATCTAGCAGTTTTAGCTGCTGCATTAGCTGGCGCCTGCGGCGGATTCCTTTGGTGGAATGCTTCTCCGGCAAAAATATTTATGGGAGATGTTGGCTCACTAGCGCTAGGCGGAGCAATTGCCGGATTAGCTATAACACTTAGGACCCAACTACTTCTTGTGGTACTTGGATTTATTTTTGTTCTAATAACGTCATCAGTAATTATTCAAGTGGTTTACTTTAAAATCTCTGGTGGTAAACGGGTATTTAAAATGGCGCCGCTGCAACATCACTTTGAATTATTAGGGTGGGGCGAAGTAACTATTGTTATTAGATTCTGGATTATTGCTAGCCTTGGGGTAGCAGCTGGTTTAGGTCTGTTCTATGCCCAGTGGGTTGTCTCCTAAAATGAGTTTTGTCACCGAACTTTCCGGAAAAAGTTGTTTGGTGATCGGTGCTGGTGTTACAGGCAGGGCAGTGCATGAAGCACTACTTAAGTTTGGTGCATTATCGAAAATATTTGATGAAAAAGTCTCCGGGAAAGATGATGTAATTAATGAACTACCAAAGGGTATCGAGTTAGCAATTGTCTCACCAGGTTGGAAAATGGACCATCCAGCCATCTTAAATCTTAAAAGTGCTGGTACTAAAGTAATTGGTGAAATCGATTTTGCTTGGCAGGTTAAACAAGTTCTAGCCCCAAACCAAAAGTGGATTGCACTTACTGGCACAAATGGTAAGACCACCACAATAAAGATGATTGAAGCTATTTTTCAGGCAGGAAAGGTCAATGGTGTGGCTTGTGGCAATGTTGGTCAAACAGTGATCGCATCTGTCTGCGCTGAGAAACCATTCGATTATCTAGCAATTGAACTATCTTCATTTCAAATTCAGTGGAGTGAGTTACCTAGATATCAATCTGTCGCGGTATTAAATATTGCTGAAGACCATATCGATTGGCACGGTAGTTTTGAGGATTACGCAGCGGCAAAACTTAAGTTATTAAAGCAAGCAGAAAAGTCATTCGTCAATAAATCTGATCCAGAACTAGTTAAGCGGGTAGGTAAGGAAAGTGTCATCTGGTTCTCGCTCGAAACCCCTAATCCAAATGAGTTAGGTTTGGTTGAGAATCTGTTAATTGATCGCACATTTTCGCCAACACCATCTCAAGCAAATGAAATCGCTGAGTTAGTCGATATAACTCCAACCGCTCCCCATAATGTTTTAAATGCATTGGCAGCATCTGCCTTAGTACTTTCTATTGGTATCAAATATGAAGCAATCAAACTGGGCCTGCGTAACTTCTCACCTGATCATCATCGAATGGAATTAGTACTCAGCAAGAATGAAATAAATTGGATTGATGATTCTAAGGCAACAAATCCGCATGCAGCAGCAGCTTCTTTGCTATCTTATTTTCAAATTATCTGGATTGCTGGTGGATTAGCAAAAGGTGCCAGTATGGATGAGTTAGTTTCAAGATGTGCAAAAAGAATCAAATCAGTGATTTTAATTGGCCAAGATCGTGAACTAATTTCAGATGCCTTTGCAAAGTTCTCACCTGCCACTGAAATTGTTAGAGTTGATCCAACGACCGATTCAAAACAATTAATGAATGATGTTGTCATTCAAGCTATTAAATTAGCAAAACCTGGTGACACGGTTTTACTTGCTCCAGCATGTGCTTCTATGGATCAATTTGATTCATATGTACAGCGTGGACAGTTATTTGCACAAGCCGTGAAAGCACAGGTTTGATATGAGTAATAATTTGAAATTACAAAAATACTCTCGAATACTTACTCGGCCTGAGTTGCCTTATTTTTTGATAATTTGGAGCACGGCATTTTTGTGTGCGCTTGGTTTAACTATGGTTTTATCTTCATCAACTGTTACTTCATTGCAAGAAAGCGGGAATACCTACTCAATATTCATTAAGCAATTCTTCTTTCTAATCCTTGGCTCATCTGCGGCTTACTGGGCATTTAAAGTTAAGGGTTTAATCTGGCCACAAATTGCAAAGTATGCCTTAAGTATTTCAATTGTTATTTTATTATTGCCGTTTGTCCCATTTCTAGGAAAAAATATAAATGGAAATCGAAACTGGATTGAAATCGCAGGCTTTACATTGCAACCATCAGAGTTTGCAAAGCTTGGATTAATTTTATGGTGTGCACTCAGGTTGCGTACATTAGGCCAAGTGCCTGGGAGTAAGAACCTAATTTTTCTAATTGCACCAGGGCTAATTGCTATTGAAATGTTAATTTTATTAGAAAGAGATCTTGGTACTGCTCTTTTAGTTTTAATAATATTTGGTGGGATTTTATTCATATCAGGTGCTCCAATTAAGAATTTTTTAGCCCTGCTTGCCCTAGGAGCAATTGTGGGCACGGCATTCATTTTAAGTAGTGATTATCGTATGAGTAGATTTGCAGCTTTGTTTAATCCATTTGATGAGAGGTACTACAAATTCTCTGGCTGGCAGCCAGCACACAGCATTATGGGCTTAGCTAGCGGTGGCTTGTGGGGCAGTGGATTAGGAGCAAGTAAACAGAAGTGGGCAAATTTGGCTGAAGCGCATACCGATTTTATCTTCTCTGTTATTGGTGAAGAGCTCGGATTACTTGGCACATTATTAGTGCTCGCACTTTATGCTGCCTTGATTTATTCGATCTTAAGAGTAGCGATTAAAACAAAGGATGATTTCTCAAGGTATGCAACCGCTGGTATTGCCTGTTGGTTTATTGCCCAGGTAGTCATAAATATTGGATCAGTCACCTCTGTTATTCCAGTTATTGGCGTGACTTTGCCATTTATCTCTTATGGTGGCTCCTCGCTGTTGGCTAATTTGATCGCAGTTGGCTTTGTATTGGGTGTAGCCCGGAGAACACCAGAGATTTCTGAGGGAATTAAGGCAAGTCGAATGAGAAAATTAAGCCAATGACCCCCAAAATATTATTTGCAGGCGGCGGAACTGCTGGCCATGTTGAACCAGCTTTAGCGGTTGCAAGTTGGTTACGAAATATAAAACCTAATTGGGAGTATGTATTTGTTGGCACAAAAAACGGCTTAGAGAATCAATTAGTACCTATTGCAGGTTTTAATTTAACCTCTATTCCCAAAGTTTTAATGCCTAGGCAGTTAACGCCTGAAACATTTATTTGGCCAATAAAAATGATCTTTGCTACCTGGCAGGCAATTAAAATATGCAAAGAGGTTGATTTGGTAATTGGATTTGGTGGATATGCATGCCCGCCAATTTACTTAGCAGCAGCAATTCTTCGTAAGCCAATATTTATTCATGAGGCAAATGCAGTTCCAGGGTGGGCAAATCGGTTGGGAGCACTATTTGCTTCTCAGATTTTCATTGCATTTAATCGCGCTGGAAAGAAGATCGGCCGTTGGCGAAACGCAAAGCTAAGTGGGATGCCAATTCGAGCAGAGATTATTGCCGCAGCTAACCTTTCTAAAGAGGAGTCAAGTGCTAAAAAGAGATCACAGATTGAAAAATGGAAGTTATCGCAAGATAAACCGACCATATTAGTTTTTGGTGGCTCACAAGGATCAAGGCATATTAATGAGGCAATACTTCAATCTCTATCTGCCTTTACTGACAGAGGTGTGCAGGTGGTGCATTCAGTGGGCCGCAATAATCCACTTCCAACATCAACTGAAAATTATTTACCACTTCCATATATTGAGGATATGTCATCTGCATATCGCGCAGCTGATTTAGTCATTGCCAGAAGTGGTGCCTTAACATGTGCAGAATTAGCTGCTGTTGGAAAATTTGCAATTCTAATTCCACTTCCAATAGGTAATGGGGAGCAAGCGGTAAATGCTTCAGATTTACAAGCCGCCGGAGCCGCAGAGGTAGTAGATGACAATAAATTTAATGCTGATTGGCTAATTAGCAATTGGGATGAGATTTGGCGCAAGGCTTCAAATTTTCAGGCAACTCCAGCCGCTCAGTTTTCTGCTAGCGAGGTAATTGCTAATGAGATCATTAAAGTTATTGATGGCAGAAAATGAAATCTGAACTTAATTATAAATTATCAGATTTGGCAAAACTAAAGATCCATTTCATTGGTGTTGGCGGGGCTGGAATGAGCGGAATCGCCCGGATTATGTTGGCAAAAGGATTCTCAGTTTCTGGGTCAGATAAAAATGACTCACCAATGCTGACAGCATTAAAAGCATTGGGCGCAAAGATCCACGTAGGCCATGCTTTAGAAAATCTTGCCGATGCCCAGTTAGTGATCGTCTCATCTGCTATTACTGATAATAATCCTGAGTTAGTAGAGGCTAATAAAAAAGGTTTACCAATTGCCGCCCGAGCAGTGGCATTATCGTGGCTTATGTCTGAATCAACATCAGTGGCAGTTGCTGGCACGCATGGAAAGACCACAACAACTGCAATGTTAACTGTTGCTTTGCAGTCAGCCGGCCTTGATCCATCCTTTGCTATTGGTGGTACTATCAATACCGCCGGTATAAATGCTCACAGTGGGAGCGGCTCCATTTTTGTAGCAGAGGCAGATGAATCAGATGGATCCTTTTTAGCATATAAACCAACGGGTGCAATTATCACAAATGTTGAGTTAGATCATGTTGATCATTTTGCAGATGAAGAGGCAGTGTTTGCGGTATTTGAAGATTTTATTTCTTCGATAAAAGATGGCGGATTTCTAGTTGCTTGCGGCGATGATTCAGGTGTTAAAACTTTGCTATCTCGAATAAAGCGAAGTGATTTAAAAGTTTACCTTTATGGCAAAGGCAGCAGTAATGATTTTCGTATAGATCAAATTAATCTGGCTCCAAATTCATCTCGAGCCGTAATCTCTGTTACTGGCAGAAAAGTAGGAGAGTTAAACCTGAGTGTTGTTGGTGAGCATAATTTGTTAAACGCACTTGCTGCTTTTGCTGCGGCAACTGCCATCGGGGGCTCGGAGGAGAAGTTGTTAGCTGGGTTAAAGGCATTTACCGGCACCCGCCGAAGATTTGAATTAAAAGGTGAAGTGGGCGGAGTTAAGGTAATTGATGATTATGGACACCACCCAACTGAAATAACTGTTACTTTAAAAGCGGCGCGAAATCTAGCAGGTACCGGGCGAGTATTCGTAGTTTTCCAGCCACATAGATATTCAAGAACTGCAGCCTTTGCTAACCAATTTTCAAGTTCACTTGCACTTGCTGACTTTACTTATTTGCTTGAGGTGTATGCAGCGAGTGAAAAACCAATTTCAGGAGTTTCCTCCCTGCTAATTGCTCGGGAAATGAAAACTGAACAAGTCAAATTTGAACCTTCAATGCTGCAAGTGGTATCAGATGTGGCAGGAATGGCTAAGAGTGGAGATTTAATCCTTACATTAGGTGCAGGAGATGTAAGTTCACTGGGTGATCCAATATTACAAGCCCTTGCTAGTCGCTTTGCTTAACTATGGTTCTTAAGATTAGTAAAAGATTTAAGCGTTTACTTACAACTGTTTCAGTTATCACTCTAGGCTCTGCCACCGCCTACATCCTTGGCTGGTCATCATTTTTAACTGTTAACGAGGTAAGTATTGAAGGTACGAAATCTGCCCAGGTAATTGTTAATAGATTAACTGCTGAAGGAATCGCGCCAGAAGTCGGGTCAAAACTTGCTCGAGTTGATACTCGTTCAATTAAGCAGACCATCTCCGGGTTGGATTGGATTAGCCAGGGGAATATCTCTCGTAATTGGGTTAGTAAGAAAATAAGTATTGAGGTTATTGAACGGATTGCAGTTGCGAAGGCAATTACTGCTCAAGGCTTGAGGATTAACTTTGATAACACCGGCACCATTTTTACCCCAACCTCTGATGCCCAACTTTTAATGCAAAACTCCTTGCCACAAGTAACTTTACAGGGTGGCAGTAAAGAAGAACTTGCATCAGTTGCAATGTTGTTAGAGCAAATTCCAGTTGATCTGAACTACTTAATCACAAGTCTTGAGTCAATTTCAGTCAGCAAATCTGGGTATATTCAAATGAAAACACAGATCAACAAAATCTCAGTACAGATAAATTGGGGCAGCTCTGAAGAGGTTAAGCAGAAGTGCTCAGTTTTGATAGCTCTATTAAAACTGCCTGAAAATCAAGCAATAAAGAAGGTAGATCTATCCCAGCCAAGTGCTCCAATAGTCAGTTAATTTCAATATTCAAACCAGCAAATTTGGGCTATAAAAAATTGATTTTGCAAGAAAATAATTAAAATATTTACTTCATTAAATATCGTGTCGGTGTTTGATTGAGTTGCCTCTAATGCCTACTTTTACGTAATCGGAAAAGCATAACTTTAACTCTCAACTTGAGATTTAGGGCTAGGGAAGAGGCGCAAAGTGGCAACACCGCAAAATTATTTAGCTGTTATCAAAGTTGTTGGTATCGGCGGCGGCGGAGTAAACGCTGTTAACCGAATGATTGATGTCGGTTTAAAAGGTGTTGAATTCATTGCGATCAATACTGATGCACAAGCTTTGTTAATGTCAGATGCAGATGTGAAATTAGATATTGGTAGAAAGTTAACAAGAGGATTAGGTGCAGGTGCTGCACCAGAGATTGGTCGTCAAGCAGCCCTTGATCACATTGATGAGATTGAAGAAGTTTTGCGCGGAGCAGATATGGTTTTTGTTACTGCCGGTGAAGGTGGCGGAACTGGAACAGGTGGTGCACCTATAGTTGCAAAGGTTGCTAAAGATCTTGGTGCATTAACAGTTGGTGTTGTTACTAAGCCATTTACATTTGAAGGAAAGCGCAGAACTGCTCAAGCAGATGAAGGAATTGAAAATTTAAGAACTGAAGTTGACACATTAATTGTAATTCCAAATGATCGATTGTTAGCAATCTCTGATCGTTCTATTAGCGCACTTGAAGCATTTAGAACTGCTGATCAAGTATTACTCTCTGGAGTCCAGGGAATTACCGATTTAATTACTACACCTGGCTTAATCAATTTAGATTTTGCCGATGTTAAAAGTGTGATGGCCGGTGCTGGTTCTGCATTAATGGGAATTGGTTCAGCCAGAGGAGAGGCAAGATCTGTACGTGCTGCCGAACTTGCAATCTCAAGTCCACTTCTTGAAGCTTCCATTGATGGCGCCCATGGCGTGCTACTTTCAATTGCTGGTGGATCTGATCTTGGTTTATTTGAGATTTCAGAGGCCGCGGAGTTAGTTGCAAAATCAGCTCATCCAGAAGCAAATATTATTTATGGAACAGTAATTGATGATGCATTAGGTGATGAGGTAAGAGTTACTGTTATTGCTGCCGGCTTTGATGGTGGACAACCTAAGCGAGTTTTGATGCCAGTAATTAACGCCGCAACTATTGGCGGGGAGGCTGATCCAATTCCTGCAAATGATCCAATCTCTGTTGCACTTGATTTAAATATGGAGGGTGCAGAGCGCCCACGCAAGCGAATCACATTTGAGGAACTAGTCGCAGAAGATGAGATCGATATCCCTGATTTCATGCGGTAGTAATTACCGTGGCTCGGCTACTTTTCACATCTCGTTTTTTTGATTCACTTGCAGATCCACTTGATTCGACAGTGAAAGCAAAGTTAGATCAGTTAACTGGAAAAGATACTCTGTTTATGAAACAGAGCCATAGTAATCAAATAGAAGTTGTTACCGATCATTTATCTGCGCCAGAAGCCGATGGCATGGTTACAAACAATAAAGAGATTGCCCTAGCGGTAAGAATTGCTGATTGCTTGCCCGTTCTAATGTATTCAGATCATGCCGTAGCCGCTGTTCATGTTGGGCGCAAAGGTTTACTGAACAAAGTTGCGGTAAATGCAGTACAAGCTATGAAAAAGTTTGGGTCCTCACCGATAACAGCTGTAGTTGGACCCCATATTTGCAGTAATTGCTATGAGGTTGATGGTCAGATGTATGAAGAGATTATTAAGGAGCACCCAGCAACTGGCGGAAAAGTGAACTACTTAAATTTATTTGCTGGCCTAAAAGCACAGTTACCGGAAATTAGCCTTACCGACCTTGGTATTTGCACGAAAGAAAATAGTGATTACTTCTCATACCGTAGCGGGGATCTAACTGGTAGGCAGGTTGGGGTAATTAGCTTATGAACCGCACCTCTGAGATCACTGTAAATTTAAATGAAGTAAAAGCCAAAATTGCATCCGCTGCATTAAAAGCTGGTCGGGGTGCAGATGAAATTACCTTAATTGTTGTAACAAAGACCTTCCCAATATCTGATTTAGAGATTTTGTACTCATTAGGTGTGAGAGAGTTTGGTGAAAACCGTGACCAAGAGGCGGTTGAGAAGGTAGCAAGGCTCCCAACTGATATTAATTGGAATTTTCAAGGTGGAATTCAAAGTAATAAATTAAAATCAATCACAACTTGGGCTGGATGTATTCACTCAGTAGATAAACTTAAATATGCACAGATTATTTCTGAACAAAATACTGGAAAACCTAAGGAAATTTTTATCCAAGTTTCACTCGATCACCCACCAGAATCTCGGGGTGGAGCAGACCCGAAAAAATTAATAGATTTAGCCTCGGAGATAACAAAATTACCTGGTATCTCGTTGAAGGGTTTAATGGCAGTTGCTCCATTAGATTTGCCCGAAGAGCAAGCCTTTTTGAAATTGAAGGAGATACAAGCCGATTTTGTGGCTGTTTTTAAAGATGCTAAATACCTATCGGCAGGCATGAGTGGAGACTATGAAATGGCAATTTCCTATGGCGCGACACATCTAAGAATTGGCAGTTCAATCCTCGGTAATCGATAGCCGATCCCATAGATTTATCTCATGGCTAGTGCATTTAAGCGGGTTGCTGGGTACCTCGGATTAATGGATGAGGAAGAGTTAGACCACGGCACAAATCAATTGACTGAACGTGCCCCTAGATTGGTGCGAGCAACTGCAAAGCCTGCAGCTAAATCTAATGTTGAAATTTTTCCACACGCTGATTCAAATAAAGTTATGGATCATATAATTTCTTTAACTCCACGGACGTATAGTGAAGCTCGATTAATTGGTGAGCACTATCGTGAAGGTAAACCAGTAATTATGAATTTAAGCGACATGGAAGAATCAGAAAGAAAACGCTTAGTTGATTTTGCTTCTGGTCTAGTTTTTGGTCACCATGGAAGTATTGAGCGCGTAACACCAAAGGTTTTCTTACTTACACCCCCTAACGTCTCAGTTAGTGTTGAAGATAAGAATTCTGCTGCGCAAGCAAGTTTCTTTAACCAGAGCTGATTTAGCCCTTTAATCAATGGGCGCAATTGTCGGAATTATTTACTGGGTTCTAAATTTATTCTTACTCGCTTTAATTTGCCGTTTAATTCTAGATTACATAAGAATTTTCAAACCAAGTTGGCGCCCTAGTGGAATTGTGTTGGCAATTGCTGAATTAATTTATTCAATCACAGATCGTCCGCTTAGATTTGTAAGGCAGTTTGTGCCACCGCTTAGATTAGGTGCGGTCTCGTTAGATCTATCTTTTATTGTTGTCTTTTTTGTAGTGCAACTATTGATGCGCTTAGTTATTATTCTTTAATTCTTAACAAGTTTAAGCCAAAGAGATAATTCATTATCAGATGCGCTTTCTGAATTAACTTGCACCATATTTGTAGCTAAAACCTCTGCGCTTATCTCTGAGATGGCGGATGAAATCACAGTTGCAAGTTCGGTTGGCGCATTCCAGTTGACTGTAATGCGATCACTAACATCTAAGCCAATATTCTTTCGCTCCTCCTGGATTGCTCTAATTACCTCTCGGATTTGGCCGGCTCGAATTAACTCTGGCGTTAGTTCAAGATCTAGAGCCAAGCTCTCACCAGCATGAGAGGCAACTGACCACCCACTTCTTGGTGTCTCAGTAATTACCAAATCATCAATATCGATTTCAATTTCCTTATTTTTCCCAGCCAGAGTCACGGTTAACTTGTATGCATTGCTAATTCGCAGTGTCTTCACCATTGCAGCTGGGTCAACTGATGAGATTTGCTTTGCAATTACTTGAACATCTGCGCCAAATTTTGTGCCAAGTGTTCGAAAGTTAGCCTTTACCGAGATATCAACTAGATCACTTCCAGCAACATGGATGCCATCTAGTTTTAAAATATTTAACTCTTCAGCTATATGAGTTTTAATCTCATCTGAAATCTGTTCCCAGCCAGGTGCTGAAACTAAAGCACGAGATAGTGGTTGACGAATTTTTACGCCAGATTCAGCCCTTGCTGATCTTCCTAATTCAACTAAACGCCGAGATAGTGCTACTGAAGTTGATAATTTTTCATCGATAACTTCCTTATTTGATACTGGAAATTTTGCCAGGTGTACAGATTCAATTTGATCTGATTCAGCCACCCTAATAAGTGTTTGCCAAACATGTTCAGATATAAATGGCACCATTGGAGCAAGAAGTAGGGTGAGATTTTTGAGGCAGAAATAAAGAGTATTTAATGCAACCGCATCACCATCCCAGAATCGGCGACGGGATCTGCGCACATACCAATTTGAAAGGTCATCGATAAAGGCAGCAAGTTGTGCACCTGCTGCCTGAGAATCAAAGTTTTCTAATGCATTATCTACTCCTTGAATTAACTTATTTAACTCAGAAAGTATCCATTTATCCATCAAGGTTAAATCTGCTGGCAGTGAAGAGACTTTAAAATCAGCGGCATTCGCATAGAGGGTAAAGAATGAGATTGTGTTCCAGTAAGTAAGAAGTGTTTTACGAACTACATCAGAGATCGCATCATGTCCTACTCGGCGAGCACTCCAAGGAGAGCCGGCAGCTAACATGTACCAACGAACTGCATCGGCACCATGCTGATTCATTAATGGCATTGGCTCTAGAACATTACCAAGATGCTTACTCATCTTTCGGCCATCTTTATCTAAAATATGGCCAAGACATAAAACTGTTTTATAGGAAGATTTATCAAAAACTAAAGTACCAATAGTCATTAAGGTATAAAACCAACCTCGAGTTTGATCAATTGCTTCACAGATAAAATCTGCTGGATACGCTGCTTTAAACTCTGCCTCAGAACCTTGCTTATGTGGGTATCCCCATTGTGCAAATGGCATAGCGCCAGAGTCATACCAACAATCAATTACCTCTGGAATTCGCTCCATAGTGGCTGAACATTCTTTGCATTTATATTTCACATCATCTACAAAGGGGCGGTGTGGATCTAAGTTACTTAGTTCAGTTCCAGAGAGTTTGCCTAACTCTGCTAGGGAGCCAATACAAACTTCATGCTTGTTTTCGCATCTCCAAATAGGAAGGGGAGTACCCCAGTAGCGATTACGCGAAACGGCCCAATCAATATTGTTATTTAACCAATCACCAAATCGGCCAGTTTTAATTGTTTCTGGGTGCCAATCTGTATTTGTATTTTCTCTAAGTAATTCCTTCTTTATCGCAGTGGTCTTGATGTACCAAGATGGTTGGGCGTAATACATTAAAGCGGTATGACATCTCCAGCAATGTGGATATGAGTGTTCAAATTGCAAACTCATAAACATCAAACCTCGAGATTTTAGATCCTTTATTAGCGCCTTATCTGCCTCTTTAAAGAATACGCCACCAACTAGTGGTACCTCTTTTTGGAAATGGCCGTCAGGGTTTACAGGATTTACGACTGGTAAGTTGTATTTTCTACAAACCTCAAGATCATCGGCGCCAAAAGCGGGGGACTGATGAACTAAACCTGTACCATCTTCAACAGTTACATAATCTGCAAGCACTACGTAATGAGCATCATTAATCTCAACAAAATCAAATGGGCGGCTGTATTTAGTGTGTTCAAGTTCAGTTCCTTTAAAGGTTGCAATCACCTTTCGATCCTCACCAAGCACTGAGGCCAAATCAGTTGCAACTACCAATCTTTCAGTCTTCTCATCAGTTGTTATTTCAATTACTTGGTATTCAACCTTTGGGTTTACTGCGACTGCAGTATTTGCTATTAAAGTCCATGGGGTTGTGGTCCAAACCAATAAACTTGCCTTTAACTCTGCTAATTTGCCAGAGGTTGCAGGAAAGCGCACAAATACTGATGGATCTTTAATAGTTTCATAACCCTGAGCAAGCTCATGATCTGATAAACCAGTACCGCATCTTGGGCAGTATGGTGCAACTCGGTGATCTTGAACGAGCAAACCTTTTTTCCATATTTGTTGCAGCGACCACCAGACACTTTCAATATATGCCGGTGACATGGTCCAGTAGGCATCATCAAAATCAACCCAAAATCCCATTCGCTTTGTCATATCGGTGAATTCATCAACGTGTCGTTGGACTGATTCTTTGCACTTTTCATTAAAGGCAGCAACACCAAATTTTTCAATATCTGCTTTACCGGTAAAGCCCAACTCTTTTTCCACTGCAATTTCAACTGGCAAACCATGACAGTCCCAACCAGCTTTACGAATTACTTGCTTACCTTTCATTGTTTGAAAGCGTGGAAATAAATCCTTAAAAACACGAGCTTCAATGTGGTGGGTTCCTGGCTTTCCATTTGCAGTAGGTGGGCCTTCGTAAAAACTCCATCTCGGAGCACCATTACGATTTGCAACAGATTTCTCAAATATTTGATTTTGCGACCAAAAATCTAAAATTCCAGCTTCCATCAGTGGAAGATCGATTTGCGCAGATAAGGTATTAATTCCGCGGTCGGATTTCATATTCACCCTACATTCTAACGCGCACAGTTACCCTTTAATGAACTCATCATGTAGCACGGGGGTGGCGGTTGGTAATTACTTCAGCCAAGCCATAACCTTTGCCCCCTCAGGGGGTAATGTGGCTATCAAGAAGTTATTTAAGAAATCATCAAAAAAGAGCACAAAAACTTCGGCTAAAAAGCCGGTAAAAGTTGCTGCAAAAAAGGCTGCTAAAAAGAGCCCGCCAAAAAAGGCTGCTGCTAAAAAAGTTGCGAAGCGTTCACCTAATATTGTTAAGCCTAAATTAGCTGGTAAACCTATGATTAAGAAAGCCCCTGGAAAACCTTTTCCAGCAAAGCTTCAGACATCTACATCAGGTTCTTCAACCACAATCTCTGTTACTTCAACTATCCCTAATGCAAATGCCCTACCAGTTGTTGAAGAGCGCAGGTTAGTTATGTTGCCACCGCCAAAGCCGGTATTAAAGTCAAAGAAAGCAACAGCTTTAAAGCCAATAAAAAGTGCACCCGCACCTCTAGTCGTTCAGGCAAGTGAAATTGCCTGGAATGCAACTGAACTTAAATCTATGAAGACTGAGCTATCAAAAGATTTAGTTAGATTGCGTAAAGAACTTGAATCAGCAGAGGCTGAGATGGAAGATCTAGTTGAGGCTGCAGGTGTTGGCGCCGGTGATGATCAAGCTGATGCTGGAGCAAAAACTTTTGAACGAGAGCATGAAATGTCATTGGTATATAACGCTCGAGATATGGTTCAACAAACTGAACGAGCACTTGAGCGAATTGCAAACAAAACATATGGAAAGTGTGAAGAGTGTGGGAACTTTGTCGGTAAGGCAAGATTACAAGTTTTCCCTCGCGCTACCTTGTGTATGGTGTGCAAGCAAAAAGAGGAACGACGCTGAACTTAATTCAGCGAAAATGGTTAGCGGTTACCGCTTTAATAGTTTTTGCCTTTGATTATTTAACTAAGCTACTAGCAATTCAATATTTGTCAGATGAGCCAAAAGAGGTAATTGGATCTATTCTGCAATTTAAACTGGCATTTAACTCTGGAGCTGCATTTAGTCTTGCCTCAAGTGGAACTATATTTCTCTCTAGTTTCTCAATAATTGTTGCCGCCACTATTTTCTACTTTGGCCGTAAAGTTAGATCCACACCATGGGCAATTGCACTAGGCCTTGTGCTAGGTGGGATTTTTGGTAATTTAACTGATCGAATATTTAGATCACCTGGTGGCTTGCAAGGTGAAGTGGTTGATTGGATTAAGATCCCTAATTGGCCGATATTTAATATTGCCGATACAGCTGTTGTCTGCGGTGCGGTACTCATTACAATTTTGAACTTAAAGAATATTGAATTTAGTAAGAATGAGGGTAAAAAGTGAGTGAGCGTGAAGTTAGGAATCTAATAATTCCAGAAGGATTAAATCAAGAGCGGATTGATGCGGCTTTATCAAGACTACTTGGCTTATCTCGCAATGTAATTGTTGGATTAATTGAATCGGATGAGATTTCAAAAGATGGAAAAGCTGTTGGAAAATCTGATCGAGTATTAAGTGGCGATCAACTTGAAATATTGATGCCGGCGGCAAAGGGCGAGTCAAAATTAACTGCTACACCAGTTGATGGGCTAAAAGTTGTTTATGATGATGAGTTTTTAATTGTGATTGATAAACCAGTTGGCATCGCTGCTCATCCAAGTCCAGGTTGGCAGGGCGCAACTGTAGTAGGAGCAATTTTTGCAGCTGGCTATCAACTTGCCACCTCTGGAGCAGCTGAGCGACAGGGCGTTGTACACCGGCTGGACGTTGGAACATCTGGCTTAATGGTGGTGGCTAAAAATGAAATTGCATATTCAAGTTTAAAAGATCAGTTTCGTGACCGAACAGTTTCAAAGGTTTATCACGCACTTGTCCAAGGCCATATGGATCCAACGGTTGGAACCATTGACGCACCAATTGATCGTCATCCAAGAGAAGATTATCGTTTTGCAGTTGTAGCAAATGGCAAACCAAGTATTACTCACTATAAAACTTTAGAAGTTTTCCCAGCTGTCACATTGCTTGAGATTGAACTTGAAACTGGCAGAACACATCAAATTCGAGTGCACTTCTCTGCGCTTCATCATCCGTTAGTTGGTGACCTAACTTATGGTTCAGATCCGGCGTTAGCGGCAAGGCTTAAGATCTCTCGTCCTTGGCTGCATGCAAAACAACTTGCCTTTACCCACCCAGGTAGTGGGGAGCGAATCTCATTTGCGGCTGAGTATCCAGAGGATCTGACACGCTCACTTGCCCTACTTTCAGATATTACCCGCTAGAAATTAACAGCAGTAGTAATCTCACCATCCATGCCTAATTCAACTAATAACCTAGAAAACTCGGAGAATTTCGTACATCTTCATGTACACACCGAGTACTCGATGTTAGATGGTGCTGC
>Ga0304730_1000996_pt1 | contig 22615 bp, 20 predicted proteins | sample M_130628_MF_Meta_FD_190474 | JGI IMG/M metagenome (GOLD analysis project Ga0304730, IMG submission 190474) | Freshwater microbial communities from Lake Montjoie, Canada to study carbon cycling - M_130628_MF_MetaG (v2) (version 2) | ecosystem: Environmental > Aquatic > Freshwater > Lake | place...
CTCTGGAAATGCGGAGATTAGGTTGTCTGTTCCAGCTGAGATAGACACAGCAACAGTCATCACATAGTCAAGTAGCAGTGCAGCAGCAACAATCAAAGACGCTCCGCGGCCGAGGTTGACCTTGGCGACCTCGTAGTCACCTCCACCTGAAGGATAAGCCTGAATAACCTTGCGATATGAAAGCACGATTACGGTAAGTAGCAGCGCAACCATTGCTGCAATTCCAGGAGCAAAAGCTAGGAAAGACAAACCACCTAAACCAAGAATCATAATCAATTCTTGTGGGCCGTAGGCAACCGATGACAAAGGGTCGCTGGCAAAGATAGGAAGAGCAATCTTCTTAGGTAGCAGCTCGCCTTCTAGTCTTTCGTTTCGAAGCGCTCGACCTAGAAAAATTCTTCTCAGTGGATGAGTCTTCATAGCAGCGAGCTTGTCGTGCTCGAACTTGCTTTCAGGCATTAGTTTTCCTTATTTCTTTACTGGCTCGCCATGGTTACGACTTGAGAGTCTGAATGTGGCTACGAAACCGAGAAGCAAGAATATTCCAGCCGCTAGAGCTGACCACTTGGTTCCATCGGTAAACGCATCTTTTGAAGCTTGGATGAAACTCTCTGGAACTCCACCGGCTACCATTCCTGGAATGTTTCCTCCAGCAGATTCAACTACAGACCGAGCAAAACCGTCGGCAATATCTCGCGAAGCGCCTAGATCAGCCAGCTTTGCTAGCAAACTTGCTTGCAGTTGTGTGAAAAGAACTGTTCCAAGAACAGCAATACCTAAAGCAGAGCCAATCTGACGAACTGTGCTCTGCGAGCCTGAGCCTTGACCAATCTTGTCCATTGGCACATCCACCATGATTACTCCAGTTAGCTGAGCCGTTGCCAGACCAATACCCACACCGTAGATGAATAGGCAAGGAGCTAGTGGGCCCCAACCGACTTGGTCGTTAGCAAATAGCGCAACACCGATAACACCTAATAACTCAAGGCCAACACCGATACGTACTGCCAGTGCAGGAGCAAGCTTTCCGCTCATAGCTCCACCAACAGCTGAAGCTAGGAAAGCACCACCAGCTAGCCATAGCAATACCAAACCAGAATCAATTGGGGTTAGTCCAATAACGTTTTGTAGCCAAAGTGGAATAGCAAAAAGAATTCCGAACTCACCCATAGAAATAATCAACGCAGCTAGCGAACCGTTTCTGAATGATGCAACTTTAAATAGGTTTAGATCTAGAAGAACTGGCTTGTGAGCTGCTTCACGCTTGTTCTCCCAAAGAACAAAAGCGATACCGAATAGAACTGATAGCAAAAGCGCTACTGGAATCGGAGAGATCCCTGGGTCACCCCAAGTCCATGAACCAATGGTGAACTCCTTGTTCACTGCCCACCATCCGTAGTTACGGCCTTCGATAAGACCAAAGACGAGAGTTAGGAAAAGCCCAACAGATAAAAACGCACCAAGAAGATCAGGAGCACCAGCTCGCTTTTCAGCTTTGGATTCGTTCACAAACAACAAAAGCCCGGCAACAATAAGAATTCCAACAGGCAGGTTGATGCTGAAAGCAAGACGCCAACCATCGGTACCAAAGCTTGTAGCCAACCAACCGCCGAGAACAGGTCCCAGAGCCACCATTCCACCGATAGTCGAACCCCAAACAGCAAAGGCAATGCCGCGTTCTTTACCTTGGAAGTTTGCATTGACTAGAGACAATGTTGTTGGTAGCACCATGGAACCACCAATGCCCTGGGCAATACGAGCCAGGATCAAAGAGCTTGCATCGTTTGAATTACCAGCCAAAACAGAAGCTGCAACGAAGATTACGATACCTATAACTAGTAGTCGACGACGACCAACGCTATCGGCAAGTGATCCCCATATAAGAAGGAGTGCAGCGAAGACTAGAACATAGCTCTCATTAACCCACTGCACCTCATTACTTGAGAGGTTTAGAGCTTTAATCAGTGCGGGGAAGATGGTGTTTACGATGGTGCCATCAATAATGACGATTGAAATCGCCAGAGAGATAAAGAGTAGGCCAATCCAACGGAAACGGGCTAAAACTGCCATTAGGTAACGCTTTCTGTTCAGCCTAGTAGTTGAGTGAACTAAATAATCCTAGTCCTGTGCACTTGATACCCTTTACTAATGAACAAGGGTAAGTCGTGATCAAGTATCTAGGCTCTAAGCGCACCCTTGTGGGAGTTTTAGGGGCTATAGCTAAAGCTGCTGAGGCAAAAACTGCTGTAGACCTATTTACCGGCACCACCAGAGTGGCTCAAGAATTCAAACGTCAAGGACTATCCGTAATTGCTAACGACAGTGCCACCTACAGCCACATCTTGGCTCAGTGTTATTTAGAAGCAGATGCCAGCAAAGTAGACCTTGAAGCCCTTAAAGAGAAGATTTCTCATCTGAACTCGCTGCCTGGGATCAGAGGCTATGTAACCAAGACCTTCTGCGAAGAAGCAAGGTTCTTCCAACCTAAAAATGGACAACGGATAGACGCCATCCGCCAAGAACTTGAAACTAACTTCAAGTTTGATGTTGATTACCCGATCCTGCTTACCTCGTTGATGTTGGCCGCTGACCATGTTGATAGCACCACAGGCCAACACATGGCATATCTCAAGAACTGGTCACATAGATCCGGTAATGACCTAGAACTATTAGTACCAGAGCTAATCCCAGGAACAGGTAGGAGCATCCCTGGTTTAGCTGAAGATGTGATTGCTGAATTACCAGCAGTTGACCTTCTATATATGGATCCTCCATATAACCAACACAGATACTTCACCAACTACCACATCTGGGAAACCTTAGTGCGCTGGGACAATCCTGAGCCATATGGCGTAGCCATGAAAAGAGTGGATAGCAAAGAACCGCATACACACTCTGTATTCAACAAGAGAAAGAAAATGCCCCCGGCATTCAAAGAGGTCATCACCAAAGCTAAAGCGAAGACAGTAGTTGTCTCTTATAACAATGAGTCTTGGGTTGAACCAATCGATATCGCAGAGGCTCTTCTTCAAAATCATGAGAGTGTTGCCCTACTGGAATTTGATTACAAGAGATACATCGGCTCACAAATAGGCATCTATAACAAATCAGGTGCCAAAGTGGGATCTGTGGGTGAGCGCAAGAATAAAGAATTGATTTTCATTGCGGGAGAAACTTCAAGAGTTGAAGCGATCGAAGATGTTGTGGCTGGACGCGGGATTGAACCGCGGACCTAACGATTTTCAGTCGTTCGCTCTACCAACTGAGCTATCCAGCCTCAACCAAAGACAAGTCTTAGGCTGAGCGATTGTTAAATCGCAGCGATCCTGACGGGACTTGAACCCGCGACCTCCGCCGTGACAGGGCGGCGCGCTAACCAACTGCGCTACAGGACCAGAAGTACTTTTAGAACTCATCGCTGGTGACCCCAACGGGATTCGAACCCGTGCTACTGCCGTGAAAGGGCAGCGTCCTAGGCCACTAAACGATGGGGCCGTCAAAGCGATGGAGCTTTAAAGCACCAATGGCAAGGCTACTTGCTAAGGGTAGGTTTTTGCAACCTGAGATATGGCTAAATCGGTGTTAGTTTAGGAATACTGCAGGAAAAATGGAGGTGACTGGACTTGAAAAGCTTACGTTCACGCTATCTAGCCCTGTTTGTCATAGCCGGAGTACTGCTAAGCGGTTTCACTATCCAGCAGGCCATGGCAGTACCTAATTACCCTTCAGCAGACGAGGTGAGGGACGCCCAAAAGACTGTTGCCAAGAAGAAAGCCATGATTGCCCGAATTCAAGCAATCATCGTGGATCTGACCATTGAGCAGGTTGATCTTGAGCGTAAAGCCATGATCAAAGCTGAGACCTATAACCAGGCCAAAGCTGAAGAGGAGGCCGTGGCAGCTCAGGTGGCTATCCTGCAGACCAAGGTAAATGCCGCCAAAGCAGAAGCCGAGACTGCTCAAAAACAGCTTGCTCAAATAGCTAGCCAAATGTGGCGTGATGGTGCTGCCGGCACATCCCTGAACTTGTTCCTAAACTCTGATAACGCAGGCAACCTTTTATATCAACTTGGAGCACAGGAAAAGATTGCTCAATCAAGTGACCAGATTTATAAGTCTGCAATTCAAAGACAGCAGTATGCCAAGTCACTAACTGATCAGCTCAAAGAAGCTGAAAAAGAATTAGCAGCTAAGTCTGCAATTGCTAAAGCAGCTTTGGTTGAAGCCAGGAATGCCGCAAACGAACTTAAAGCCAAAGTGGATGAACAGAATGCTTTGAACAAAACCTTTAAAGCACAGCTGGTCTCACTGGAAAGAATTTCTGACAGTTTGATGCAGCAACGCATCCAAGGTCTCATAGATGAGGCTAGACAGAATAACGGAACTGGCCCAATCGATGCACCAAGTCTTTATGAAGTGGGTCCGCCAAATACTGACAAAGTAGAAACCGCAATCAACTTTGCTTCACAGCAATTAGGCGAAAGATATGTCTTAGGTGGTCGCGGCCCAAATATTTGGGACTGCAGCGGTATCACCAAAGTTAGCTACGAAGTTGCAGGAACCTACATCGGCACACATTCTGCAACAAACCAGTTCTACAACATGGCAGCTAAGCGCAGACTTGTTCCAATCAAGGAAGCTGTTCGCGGAGATCTGATGTGGTACTCATACGTTGATGATTTCAATGGCGATAAATATCACGTTGTCATGTATCTAGGCGATGGCATGATGCTTGAAGCACCTAACCCAAATAGAACTGTGAGAATCGTCAAGCTCAGATATGGTGACCTATTCCGCTATGCCGGTCGCCCTACCCCATAACTTAGACTTGTTATTCAACCTAAGGAGGTAGCAGATGACTGAAGTACGTCAAGTAAAACCTGCTACCGAAGGTTGGCAGCAGAAGAAGGATGCCACAGGCAGACCTGTCCTAGAGTTTGAAGCAAAGCCTAGAAAAGTCCAACCACCTGTTCACCTTGTCGATATGACTAAGGATGAATTGGCCGCCAAGGCTAAGGAACTAGGTGTGCCAGGTTTTAGAGTCAAGCAGATCGCTAAGCATTACTTCACTCATTACACCGCAAACCCTGATGAGATGACTGACCTGCCTCAAGAAGGCAGAGCTGAACTTGTTGGAGTTTTTCTGCCAAAACTTCTTACTGAGGTTAAGAGACTGCAAACAGATAAAGGCGACACAATCAAGTTTCTCTGGAGATTATTTGATGGTGCTTTAGTTGAATCTGTATTGATGAGATACCCAGGTCGAATTACTCTATGTGTTTCATCTCAGGCTGGATGTGGAATGGCTTGTCCATTCTGTGCAACTGGTCAAGCAGGTCTTACTCGTAACATGACTGCAGCTGAGATAGTCGATCAGATTGTTCAAGCTAACGCTGTTATTGCAGCCGGTGGTTTAGGTGGTAGAAAAGCAACAGAGCACGAAGAGCGAGTTGGCAACATCGTGTTCATGGGGATGGGTGAACCACTAGCTAACTACAACAGGTTGATGACTGCGGTGAGAACCATGGTGAAGCCTGCTCCTGAAGGCTTAGGCATGTCAGCTAGAAACATAACTGTTTCAACTGTTGGTTTGGTTCCCGCAATTGAGAAGCTCACCAAGGAAGAGATACCGGTTACCTTTGCCTTATCGCTGCACGCTCCCGATGATGAACTTAGAGATGAACTTATTCCTGTGAACTCAAGATGGAAAGTCGATGAGGCACTAGATGCTGCAAGAGCATATTTTGATGCAACTGGTCGAAGAGTTTCTATCGAATATGCACTGATCAAAGATATGAATGATCACCAGTGGCGAGCAGAGTTATTAGCTCAGAAACTCAATGCCAGAGGCAAAGGCTGGGTGCACGTCAACCCAATTCCACTAAACCCAACACCAGGTTCGATATGGACTGCTTCAACGCCTGAGGCAACAAGAATATTTATCAGCACCTTGGAGAAGTCAGGAATTACTACGACTTTGAGAGATACCAGGGGTAAAGAGATAGATGGCGCATGCGGTCAACTAGCAGCAGCAGAGTGAGTGACATCCAAGAACTCCCGGATGGCACAAGGATCATTTGGGCACCAATTGTTAAGCCAAAACCTTATGCATTTTTAACTCAGGTTCTCGGTGAAGTTCTGCTCACCGCTGGTGTAATCCTGATGCTGTTTGTTGGCTATAAAACTCTTTTCCAAGACAGCCTCGTGGGTAATCAGCAATCTGAATTTGCTAAAAACTTTACTGAGCGCGATGGCTTTGTGCCTTTGGATGAAGTAACAAAGGAAGCAGATATCTTTGGCCGAATGTATGTGCCAAGGTTTGGTGAGAGCTGGACTCGACTAATAGCCGAAGGCACTAGATGGCACCCTGTGCTTAATGAGATCGGTATTGGCCATTACTCAAACACAGTGATGCCAGGTGAAGTTGGAAACTTTGCCATTGCAGCTCATCGTGGAGGTTTTGGTGGAGCCTTTAGAGATATCGACAAACTCACAATTGGCGATCGGGTCTATATCGAAACTAAAGAGACTTGGTTTATCTATAAGTTCCTAGAAACAGAAGTAGTGTTACCTACTGATGTTGGAGTAATTGACTCAGTCCCTGAAAAGCTTGATGGTGCTACCTATGGCAGTAGATATCTGACTATGACCAGCTGCACTCCGATTTTCATCAACACCGAAAGAATAATTTCTTGGTTTGAACTAGAAAGAACCCAGAACACGGCTGCCGGTATGCCGAGAGATCTAAAAATCGTAGTGGGGAGTAAGTAATGTACTCATGGCTTTGGCGTAAGTTACCTGGTTCCCGAATGCAGAAGATTCTGCAGGCTGCTCTATTAACAGCTGTTGCTTTAGCAGCCATGTATTTCTTTGTCTTTCCTTGGCTGGATGAAGTGGTTTTCCCAGAAACAAATACCGATATCTGAGCTCACCTACTATTCACAGCAAGATTGTCTAAAGTGGAGATATGACTGAAAAACTTCCCATTGAATTTGGCTTAGATACATTTGGCGATATTGGTTCTGATGATGCCGGTAACCCTATCTCTGCAGCCCAATCAATTAGAGACATAGTTGACCAAGCCATTCTGGCTGATGAGCTAGGCATTGGCCACTTCAACGTGGGTGAACACCACCGGAATGACTTTGCAGTTTCCGCCCCAGATACAGTCCTTGCCGGTATCGCTACTGTCACTCACAACATCAAACTTGGCTCTGGTGTCACAGTGCTCTCAAGTGAAGACCCAGTGCGGGTATATCAACGATTTGCCACTCTCGATGCTCTATCTAACGGACGAGCTGAAATCACTGCCGGTAGAGGTTCATTCACAGAGAGCTTCCCCCTGTTTGGCTTTGCCCTTTCAGATTATGAACAGCTCTTCGAAGAGCGACTAGATCTTCTAGTTGAGTTACTAAAAGAGAAGCCAGTTACCTGGTCAGGGGAAACCAGGCCTGCTCTTAACAACCAAGAGGTTTACCCAAAGACCGAAAGTGGCGCTATTCCACTTCGAGTAGGCGTTGGTGGTTCACCCCACAGCGTTATCCGAGCAGCCAAGCATGGAGCAACCTTAGCCTTGGCAATCATTGGCGGCAGCCCTGACAGGTTTGCTCCTTTTGCAGGACTATACAGGGAATCTCTAAATCGATTCGACCAGCCTCAGCTATCCATCGGCATTCACTCACCAGGGCACATTGCTGATACTGATGAGCAGGCCGCCAAAGAGATGTGGCCTCAGTACCTGAGCTCATTCGGTCGCATTGGTCGCGAGCGTGGCTGGGGAGCAATGACTTATGAGCACTTCGATAATGAAGTCCAGCACGGCTCTGTCTACGCAGGTTCACCTGAAACAGTTGCCAAGAAGATAATCTTTGCCCTTGAATCAACTGGAGCTAACAGGTTCGATCTCAAGTTCTCAACCGGTGCAATGCCTCAGTCACAGATGCTCAGATCCATCAAGCTCTATGCCACAGAGGTTATCCCTATGGTCAAAGCAGCCTTGGGCAACGAAGTTTCAATAACCTACTAACAATCAAAAGGTTAAAACAAAAGGAGCCACCCTTGCGGGTGGCTCCTAAAGTTTTAGGAACTAGTTATAACTAGTGACCTTCAGCTGCAGCGTGTGCCTTGTCTTCTTCTGCTGACTTAATGCGAGCAATAGAGAAGATGATTAGGCCGAATAGACACTTAGCTAGGATGTCAGCAATGCTGTATCCGATTTCGCGAGAAACAACCTCTGCAGGTGTTGGCGCGCCAGTGCTGTTCATCGCAAGGATGAAGGTGATTGGGTAGACACCCCAGGTAGCTAGAAGAAGAACGCGTAGTGTCTGGAACAGACCGCGAACCTTAGCTGACTGGCTGTCTAGGCTCTTCTTCAATTCGAACCATAGTACGTACAAGATGTATAGGAACGGAATTGTTGAAAGTAGACCCCACATGCTTGGAGCTAGACCGAATAGGTCAAGCTTTGCGTCACCAGGGTAACCAAGAACGATCATTGCAGCAGCAGCTGGAACGAGGCGCTTTAGAAGTGAAGACTGGATAGCCTTTGCTAGACCTAGAACAGCTACAAGCTCAACTAGTAGTAGTGGAACAGTTAGGAACCAGTCAATGTAACGGTAGCCAACGTTGTAGTTAGCAGCACCGAAGTCAACCATGTTTGCACCAGCGGTGTAAGCAGCAGTGCTGGCATCGTTGATTCCATAGCCGTGGTTGAATGATTCAAACATACGGAAGTAGTGGTACGCAGCAATTGTTGTTACAGATGCTGAAACCAAAACAGCCATACGGTACTTAGGTAGTACACGATCTCTTGCAAAGAACAAGAAGATCGATGTAGCAAGCATGCTTGCTAGACCTAGTGATAGTACGTTGTACACTGCGCTAAATTCATAGCCAGTTAGTGAGAAGGAAAGTACTCCAACGTTCTCCATTTATGTTGCCTTTCGATAAGTTGATCGGGCAACAGAAAGAGCCCGATTTTTAATGCAGGTTAAGGTTACCTTTCGTTACGCTCGATAAAAACGCTCTAACGACCCTGTTTACTAATTCGTTATACAGGTAAAACTCAGGCTAAATACCCCTAAAAACCGCTAGTTTCTAGGCGACGGGGATACTTTCATAGCCTCTTAGGACAAAAGTTGGCCTTCTTTTTGGTGTCTCTACGAGCTCTAAGTTAGGGAATCTTTCGAAAAGCAAAGGTAGTGATGCGCTCATCTCAATGCGAGATAACGGTGCTCCTAGGCAGAAGTGAATCCCAACCCCAAACCCGATATGTTGGTTCTGTTCCCTGGTGAGGTCAAGCTCATCAGCTCGGTCAAAGATAGTTTCATCTCGATTGGCAGAGCCTAGAAGCGATGCAATCTTCTGGCCTTCCTTGATCAGCACCCCACCGATCTCGGTGTCTGCTGTGGCAGTTCGTTCAAAGAGGTGAAGCGGAGCATCAAATCGGAGGAACTCCTCGGTGGCCGTATCGGCAACCCCTCGAGGGTCTTTGCGAAGTAGTTCAAGTTGGTCTGCTCTTTCGAAGGTAGCGACCATGCCGTTGCCAAAGCCATTCACGCTAGCCTCATGACCTGCATTTAGAAGTAGGACACAGGTGGCTATTAATTCCTGAGCATTTAGTTTCTCGCCTGCCTCTTCGACCACAGCCAGCTCACTAATCAGATCAGATCCAGGGTTAGTCTTTCGTTCCATCATTAGAGACCTGACATATTCGGCAAACTCATGAGCGGCCTGTTTGGCTTCTTCCTGCGCTTCAGGAGAGGGGCTTACCTCATACATCTTTACTATCGACTGAGACCAGGGCCGGAGTAGATGTTCATCCTTGTCGGGGAAACCGAGCAGTGCCGCAATCACCTTCACCGGTAGCGGCTCTGCATAGTCAGCAATCAGGTCAAAGTTACCGTTTGAGGACAGCTTGTTCTCTGCCTCATCGAGCAGGTTATTGGCAATTCTTTCAACCTCTGGACGCAAGCTCTCAATCCTTGATCGAGAGAACGCCTTTCCCACTAGAGAACGAAGGCGAGTGTGCTTTGGGGGCTCAGAATCCAGAAGGCTATCTGAGTGCAGCCAGTTGAATTCATTCCACTGGCTTTCAGGCTCTTTGGGAGTGAAGATACGTCCTAGAGTTTTAGTTCTCAGAACAGCATTGGCATCGTTATACCTAGCCGCAAGAAATATACCCAGTTCCTCATGCCAGACCGGTTTACCTGCTTGGCGCAGTTCTTTTAGAGCCGGGTATGGATTTTCAACGAAGCTTGGATCTGAGAAATTGATCATGCTTCAAGGCTAAAGCAGAAGGAGCTTTACTTACCTATTTTGGCAAGAGCCTTCTGCGCTGGAAGCAAACCAATGGCTAGAACCACAAAGAATGCAGCAATAGTCAAAATCCATTGAGCCATAGTTGCAACACCATACTGAGGGTCAATGAACCAGTAAGCCCACCAGCCAGTGATGAAACCTCTTGTAATTGCAAATGCAAGCCAGGCCAGTGGGTAAACAAGTACCCAGAAAGCTGTCTTTAGCTTTAGCGGCACAGCAGTTCTAGTTAGTAGCCATTCTAAAAAGACCAGAATCGGCATATAGGTATGCATAAGAAGGTTAGGTAGCACAGGCCAGTCATAACCAATGTCTCTGGTATCAGGAGCTGCATCTGCCAGCAGTGCGTTATAGATAACTCCAACAATGACCATAGAAGCAGCCATGGTTAGACGGAACAAGGTCAGGAACTTGGTCTCTTCTTTGTTGCCTAGAACCCTAAGTCCGCTAACTACCAACGCAATACCGGTAAGTAGGCATGAGGTGATGGTGAAGTAGGTGAAGTACTCAGTAGGGCGGAAGAGATTGTGGGCGACGCGGTCGGTTATCTGCCAGAAGATGCTGCCGAATAGGACCAGCGCCATGGCAATACGTACAAAACCCAAACCCATTGATGTTTTTAGCATTTGAAAAGCCTAATCAAATACCTCTTTATAGGGTGCCGCTGAAATGCACCTGATGCGAAAGTGTTATAGATAGTTAGACTTAGGGGCATGCTCAAGGTTTTACTTACTGGATTCGAGCCTTTCAACAATGCTCGACTGAATCCGAGCGAGCAGCTTGTGATCCAAGTAATGCCAGATGATGTGCCGGGGGCTCATATATTGACTGCGGTCCTACCCGTTACATACAGCCATGCGGCAAGCCACCTGCTTGCCCTGGTCAATGAGCATAAACCAGATGTGGTCATCTGCTTTGGCCAGGCCGAAGGTCGAACCAGCATCACCCCTGAAAGATTTGCTGTAAACCTAAACGATGCATCAATTGCAGACAATGCTGGAAGCATCAGGGTTGATTCGCCCATAAAACCAGGATCAGAGTTAGCCCTAGAAAGCACACTTCCAGTAAAGGAATTGGTATCTGCTCTTCGAGCTGAAGGAATACCTGCGAGTCTCTCGCTATCAGCCGGCACGTTTGTTTGTAATCACATCTTCTATGAACTGCAAGCTGCACTGAAAGAAACAGCCACCCTGTCAGGCTTTGTGCACGTTCCATTGATGACGCAACAGCAAGAAGATTTCCCTGGGCTGTTCACAATGGATGTGGAGACTATGGTCTTAGCAGCTAAGACTATGGTCTCTGTTTTAGTTTCTAGATCTTAGAAGCCCGACCAGATAAGCCAAGCTAAAACCAAAACCAACTGCGGCATATGCGTAGTCAAACCAAGTCAGTACCTCAACAGGGATAAGCAGAGTTAGCACTCCAAGGCCTGCTGCAGATAGAGCCATCACGCGAGCCGAAAACATAACCGAAGAGTCTGTTCCCTTGAGTGAGACGGAGAGCATGTTGCCGGCAAGAGCAACTAAAGTCAGCCCAATCATACGCATGGCCCAGTCAAGATCAGGTGTTGCAGTTATTCCTAGCAACTCATTGAAAAGAGATGGGCTTACTAGAAGTAGCAGAGCACTCAAGCCGAATACTGTTGCACCAGTGGCTAAAACTCTGCGCAGGTATTTGATGTTTTCCATAACTTTCATAATGGCAGAAACACAGCAAAAACTGACGCTGGTAAGCGCTAACTTCAATCTTTAACTTCTAGGCTGGTTCTGTGGAAGCCAAAAGCTAAACCACGTCAACGGCGACGAAAGATCAATGATGCGCGCATTAGTGAAACAAAAAGCAGCACCTGGTTTAGAGATGGTTGAGCGCGAAATGCCAACCATCGGTGAGAACGATGTTCTCATCAAAGTTCTAAGAACTGGAATATGTGGCACCGATCTACATATTGAAAGCTGGGACCACTGGGCCAGTGAAACTCTAAAGACCCCCATCATTCCAGGCCATGAGTTTTTTGGTGAAGTAGTTGAGGTTGGCTCAAGAGTTCACGAAGTAGAAGTTGGACAACAGGTCTCAGGAGAAGGGCACATTGTCTGTGGCCTTTGCAGAAACTGTCGAGCAGGCCGTCGACAAATGTGTATTAGAACTTTAGGTGTTGGGGTTAATCGCGATGGTGCATTTGCAGAATACATAGCCATACCAGAATCAAATGTTTGGGTTCACCACGATGCAATTGATCCAGACCTAGGTGCAGTCTTTGATCCTTTTGGTAATGCTGTTCACACAGCCATGGCATTTAGTTTGATCGGTGAAGACGTACTTATTTCAGGAGCAGGACCTATTGGTCTGATGTCTATCGCTGTAGCTAGACATTTAGGGGCTAGATACATTGTGGTAACTGATGTTAGTGAACCAAGACTTGAACTAGCTAGATCTATGGGTGCAGATATCGCGCTGAATGTTCAAAAGACAAGAATCATCGAATCACAAAAACAACTTGGCATGCGCGAAGGTTTTGATGTTGGATTTGAAATGTCTGGCCACAAAACAGCACTGCCTGAGATGATTGACAACCTCACCCATGGTGGAAGAGTTGCGATGCTTGGCTTGCCTACCGAGTCAATTGACATTGATTGGTCAAAAGTAGTTACCCACATGCTTACCCTCAAGGGAATCTATGGTCGTGAGATGTATGAAACATGGACAGCTATGAGTTCGATGTTGAAATCAAGTGAACTGCTTAGACAGCGCATCTCTTCAGTAATTACCGACAGGCTCCCTGCAAGTAACTGGCAGGAAGGTTTCGACATAGCCAGAGCCGCATCAAGTGGCAAAGTGGTATTGGATTGGACTGAACTCTGATGTATGAATCACTCAAGCAACAACTTCAGGGAACCTTAGCCGAGATTCACATAGCGGGGCTATATAAAGGTGAACGTGAAATAGATTCCCCACAAGGCTCACACATAGTGTCAGGCAAAGGCAATCTGCTGAACTTCTGTGCTAACAACTATCTAGGGCTAGCTAACGATCAGAGAATTATTGATGCAGCCAAATCGATTCTGGATGAGCGTGGATTTGGTGTGGCCAGCGTGCGGTTCATCTGTGGAACCCAAGATATCCATAAAGAACTAGAACTAGAGGTTTCTAAGTTCCTAGGCACCGATGGCACCATCTTGTTTAGCTCATGCTTTGATGCCAATGGTGGTGTATTTGAATCATTGTTTGATGATCGCGATGCAATCATCAGTGATGAGCTCAATCACGCCAGCATTATTGATGGCATCAGATTGTCTAAGGCAGCCAGGTATAGATATAAGAACAGAGATATGGCTGATCTAAAAAGATGCCTTGAAGAGGCTAAGGATGCTAGACAAAGAATTATTGTTACCGATGGAATCTTTAGCATGGATGGATACCTTGCACCATTGCAGGAGATTTGTGATTTAGCAGAACAGTATGGTGCTGTTGTGATGGTTGATGATTCTCATGCAGTTGGGCTTTTAGGCGCAGGCGGCAAGGGAACTCCAGAGCTTGCAGGGGTAAGTGATCGAGTAGATATTTATACCGGCACTTTTGGTAAAGCCCTCGGTGGTGCAGCTGGCGGATATGTTTCGGGTAGAAAAGAAATTGTCGAGATCCTTCGCCAGAAAGCAAGACCCTATCTATTCTCTAATTCTTTAGCCCCTGCTATCGCAGCAGGTTCTTTGGAAGCAATCAAGATTGCCGGATCCAAAGAGGGAATGGAACTTAGGGACAAACTACACAACAATGCCAAACGTTTTAGATCTGGAATGACTGATGCAGGTTTTTCTTTGCTTGAGGGTGAGCATCCAATAATTCCGGTGATGTTAGGCGATCCCGTGCTGGCAGCAAACCTAGCGAAGGCGATGTTTACTAATGGCGTCTATGTGACTGCTTTTAGCTTCCCAGTTGTGCCAAAAGAAAAGGCAAGGATTAGGGTTCAATTATCTGCTTCGCATACCGAAGAAGATATCGATGCCTGCGTTGCTGCTTTTATTAAATCGAGGGCCGAAGTTAGTATTTAGTAATGGCTGAACCAGTAAAAGGACCTAAAAGCTACTTCCCATCAATTGAAGCTAAGTACGGCAAACCAATTGCCTTTTGGATGAAAGAGCTCAAAAAGGTAAAGAACCTAAAGCACCTTGAGCAAGTGAACTTTCTCAAAGAGACACACGGGATGGGCCATGGCCATGCCAACGCCATCGTTGCTGTGTTTAGAGTCGAGAACCCGTAGATCTTTGGTCGCTTTAGCGAATAAGGGCATATTGGTCGAGGTTAGACTTGGATTATGACTTTGAATGTTTCAGTAATTGGGCTCGGCTATTTAGGTGCAACTCACGCAGTTGCAATGTCCAAGTTAGGTCACAACGTAATTGGCATCGAGCCAAACCAAGCAAAAATCGAAAGCCTTCAATCAGGTCATGCCGGATTCTTTGAACCAGGTCTCGATGAAGAGCTAAAGATTCAAATTGCTTCTGGAAGACTCACATTCAAATCAGCACACGATGAGTCATCTAGAGATGTTGATGTTCACTTTATCTGTGTTGGTACCCCACAGCTCGAAGGATCGCTAGCTGCTAATACCTCTTATCTGCATGCAGCGATTAGAGATTTAGCTCCATATCTAAATGAGAATGCTGTTGTGGCAGGTAAGTCAACTGTTCCAGTTGGCACTGCTGCTTTACTAACCAAAGAATTAAAAGAACTAACTGGTTTTGCATCGCCTAACCTTGCTTGGAATCCAGAGTTTCTAAGAGAAGGAACCGCTCTGGAGGACTCTCTCAACCCAGATCGTTTGGTAGTTGGTGTAACCAACAAGGCATCTGAGGAAAAACTTCGCGCAGTCTTTGCACCAATGATTTCCAGAGGTGTTCCTTTTATAGTTACTGACTTAGCAACAGCCGAACTAGTAAAGTCTGCAGCTAATGCTTTTCTCGCAACCAAGATCTCTTTCATTAATGCAATGGCTGAAATCGCTGAGGTTTCTGGAGCAGACGCCAACCAGCTAGCTGAGGCAATCGGTTATGACGAGCGCATTGGTAACAAGTTCTTACGCAATGGTGTTGGCTTTGGTGGCGGATGTCTACCTAAGGACATTAGAGCTCTTATGGCTAGAGCAGAAGAACTAGGTGTTGGCCAATCGGTTGCATATCTAAAAGAAATAGACAAGATCAACCTTCGTCGAAGAGACCGAGTGCTTGACATGCTAACCCAGGAACTCGGAACTCTGGCTAACAAGAAGGTCTTGGTATTAGGCGCTGCTTTCAAGCCAGATAGCGATGACGTCAGAGACTCGCCTGCTCTAGAAATTGCGCTAATGATTCTAAGAGCCGGTGCAGAGGCAATCGTGCATGACCCTATTGCATTGCCTGGGGTCAACAGGAAACATCCTGAACTATCAACCCAACTGGATCTAGATAAAGCCTTCAATGGAGTTGATGCAGTTGTTTTGGCAACTGAGTGGAAAGAGTATCGTAGGTTAGAACCAGCAACTATTGCTGGAATTGCTAACAAGTTCATCATCGATGGTAGAAATGTTCTGGATGTTGCGAAATGGCAACAAGCAGGATTCAAGGTGTTAGCTTTAGGCAAAACGATTACTAACTAAGGAAGAACCATGACTCAAGTCATGCATTTCATCAATGGCGCACAAGTTGCCAACTCTTCAAATCGAACTGGCAATGTTTTTAATCCAGCCCTGGGTCAAGTTATTAGAGAAGTTGCTCTTGCTGAAACAAAAGATGCCAAAGCCGCAATCCAGGCTGCTAAAGACGCTTTTCCTTCATGGCGCGACACTTCACTTACCAAGCGCCAACAGATCATGTTCAACTTCCGTGAAATCCTAAATACGTCTAAAGAAGAACTAGCAGCAATAGTTACCCAAGAGCACGGCAAGACTTTACCGGATGCTTTAGGAGAGGTAACTAGAGGTTTAGAGGTAGTTGAGTATGCAACTGCTATGTCTAGTCACCTAAAAGGTTCATACAGTGAATCTGTTTCAACTTCAATTGACGTCTATTCAATCAAACAGCCTTTAGGTGTTGTTGGCATAATTAGTCCTTTTAACTTTCCAGCTATGGTGCCAATGTGGTTCTTCCCAATTGCTATCGCAGCAGGTAACACAGTTGTTCTAAAACCTTCAGAGAAAAATCCATCATCTGCAATATGGATGGCGGAAAAACTCAAAGAGGCGGGACTCCCTGATGGTGTATTCAATGTGTTGCAGGGCGACAAAGTTGCAGTTGATGAATTACTAACTAGCAGCGATGTGCAAGCAATCAGTTTTGTTGGATCAACTCCAATCGCCAAATATGTTTATGAAACCGGGACCGCCCATGGCATGCGCGTGCAGGCTCTAGGTGGAGCTAAGAATCACATGCTTGTTCTGCCAGATGCAGATCTAGACCTAGTTGCAGATTCAGCCATCAATGCTGGCTTTGGTTCAGCCGGTGAGCGCTGTATGGCTATCTCAGTTGTGGTGGCAGTAGAACCGATTGCAGATCAACTGGTTGCAAAGATTCAATCAAGAATGGCCACTTTGAAAGTTGGCGATGGCACACGCAACTGCGACATGGGCCCTCTGGTAACCAAAGAACACCGGGACAAAGTAGCTTCTTACATAGAGATAGCAATTGCCGATAAAGCAACTGTTGTGGTTGATGGTCGAGGAATAACTGTTGATGGCGATGCCAATGGGTTCTGGCTTGGCCCAACACTGATTGATAATGTCCCTACATCTTCAAGAGTGTATACAGATGAAATCTTTGGCCCAGTGCTTGCAGTTGTTCGAGTAAAAAGCTACGAAGAAGGACTAGAGCTTATAAACAACGGCGCTTACGGCAATGGCACAGCTATCTTCACTAATGACGGCGGCGCTGCTAGAAGATTCCAGAATGAAGTTGAAGTTGGCATGATTGGCATCAACGTTCCAATTCCTGTGCCAGTTGCTTACTATTCTTTCGGCGGTTTCAAGAGTTCATTATTTGGTGACACTAAAGCGCATGGTGCTCAGGGTGTGCACTTTTTCACTAGAGAAAAGACAATCACCAGTCGTTGGCTAGATCCAAGCCACGGTGGAATCAACCTGGGCTTCCCACAGAACTAGTTAGTTGGCGCTGATCCAAATCCGTTCACGCTGTAGTAGCGAACGTAATCGATATCAAACGTTGCCTTTGAATAACCAGATTTAATCTGACCACCATAGTTACCGCCCATAGCCAAGTTCAAGATCAAGTACATCTTTGGATTGACACCATTGGCGTTAGGTCCAAACGGCCAGTAACTAAGTCCGGTATCTCTTCTGTTCAGGACAAAGCTAGGTTTGCCATCAACTAGGAAAGTTATTTCACTTGGTAGCCAAAGCATCGCATAGGTGTGGTAATCATCAGAGAGGGCAGTAGCTAATGTCTTGCCACCGCTCTTGTATTCGTGAGCGCTACTTGAATTGGCATAGTGAGCAGCCGATGTTGATCGGTTTGGATTGTTACCGGCATACTCCATGATGTCTAGTTCACCTGAGCGAGGCCATGGCACAGAGCTGATGTTGCTTCCTAGAGTCCAAAATGCTGGCCATGTTCCACCACCTGCCGGCATCTTCAGTCTTGCCTCAAAGTATCCGTAACTAAAGTGCTTCTTGCCGAAGGTAGTGAACTTGCCACTAGTCCAGGTCTTATTGGTTTTACAGGTTGCATCCCCTGCTGGAGTGGAAGCGGTGATAGTCATGATTCCTGAACCATTTTGCTTGATTGCACAGGCAGCATATGCTTGCGATTCGCCGTTACCCCAACCACAACCAGGTGCTGCATTACAACCGTCTCCAGTTTCAATCACCCAGTTGCTTGTGCTTGGACCACTACCTGCAGCCTCTGAGAATTCATCTGACCATAGCAAAGTCTTGTCTATTGAATCGATTGGAACAGTGACAGTCAATGTTCTAGTCTCATCAGCTGCTGCCGCATATTGGCTATCGCCTGGGTTACTGGCAACGATTGTGCAAACACCCATCGCGACCGCTCTGATGAAACTGTCATTGACTATTGTGCAAACATCAGGAGTGGTTGATGCAAAAGCAGTTACGCCACCGTTTGGTAGCGCAAACAATCCCTGATCTTCATCCCCTACAACCATGTCTTCTGGTTGACCTAAGAAAATCGAGTTGTAGTAGAGAACTGTTTTGGTTCTAGCTTTCACCGTTACGGCAGCTGAAGACTTAGAACCGAGCATGCCAAAGACACTGAAGGTATACGAAGTCTTACTTTTCAGGTTGGTAAATGTATAAGAAGTTGTCTTTGCAGAAACAGTTTTTGTAATCTTTGCAGAGCCAGCTGCCGCAACAACCTTGATAGCGGTAACTTTGCCTTTAGCAAAAGCCGCCCAAGAGAGTTTTGCAGTCTTTGTAGTTGTTGTAACTGTGACTGTGCTTGCTTTAGGAACAACAGTTGCTGCACTGGCATTAATGCCTACAGCACTAAAGCAAAGCGTTGCTAGCAGTAATGCTGAGATAACTCTCTTATTTGTTTTCAACGTTTGCTTTCTAGTAGCGGACTAAAGTGCCATAGCCGTCAAGGCTTGAGTATCGGATGTAATCAACTTGCATGGTCTTGGTGTCAGAGTTGATGTCAGCTACCTTTACAACCTGGTTGTTGTTACCGATGATTCGACCACCGATGGCTAGGTTCAGGATTGCAAACTGTGGCTTATTGAACTCCCAAGCATTTTTCTTTAGGTCAAGGTTCCAAGGCGGACTCTTAAGCTCTTCAGCAGTGATGGTTTTATAAACTTCGCCATCGAAGGTGAAGGAAATAAGGTTAGGCTTCCATTCAAGACCGTAAACATGCCAGTCTTCCATGATGCTCTTGCCTAGGTTCTTTGATCCACCAGGCCAATAGTTGTAACCGTGCAGAGTGCCCCAGTTAACGTTTGGTATTCCACCGTTACCCTCGTGAATGTCAATCTCACCACAAGCCGGCCAGCCGACCTTTTGGTAGTCAGTACCCAACATCCAGAACGCAGGCCAGGTACCAGTAGTTCCAGTTGATTTGATTCGTGCCTCTAGGCGACCGTAAAGAAATCCGATTCTGTCCTCAGTAGTTAACTTTCCACTGACCCATTCGCAGTTCTCAGGTGGATCATATTTCTTTCCTGTTCTTGAGCTGAAGGAATACCAGCAATCAAAAGGGCCTGATGCATGAGGAGAGACCTTTTGGTTCTTAGCTGTGATTAGAAGACCTTTACCATCAGTTGCTCCGACCATTTCTTGAACAACACTCTGACCTGGGAGGTAATACTGACGCTCTAGGTTTCCCCAACCATTGGCAACAGGAGTATTTGGATCCTTATTGCTTCTACCGTTACCGGTTACATCGTGCCAGTCTGTGCTGTTAGGGCCACTACCAACTTGAGAATCAAACTCGTCTGCCCAAATCAATCCATTAGGGGTAACCGCTGGTGCTTCAAAACCAATTGAGTTAGCATCGAGAGTTACCGGAGTGTAGCCAGCGTGTGAGTAAACAGCTCGAGCTGTAACATCAAGAGAATCAAATCGCTCATCAATAAGAAGCTCTTCTGCGTTCTCACCTTCAATCAATGAACCACCGGCATACCAAGTGATGGTTTTAGTGGCAGTTGGTTTAGGAACCGCAGGTGAGCTCAGCACCAGGCTTGTTTTAGCATCGGACTTAAAGGCAATTGTGGTTACCCCAGAAACATTCAGCTTGCCAACGAGTCTGCTGGCCGATGACTTAGTAATCGTCTTGCCGTCTTTGAATTTTGCTGTTTCAACAACGCTAAGCATTTTTCCAAGGCTGGTAACTGGAACAAGGTATGAAGTTTTCGTTGCCTTCTTGATGGCTTTGCCATCTAGCATCCACTGATAGCTCTGGGTAACTGTTTGGTTCCAGCGACCCTTAGTGACAACAACTGTTTCACCGGTACCGATCATGTTTGGGATAGTTGGGGCAGCTAGGTTCTTTTTGGCCACAGCACCTGTTGCGGTTGAAACACCAGCTAGAAGTAGAGCAGATATGGTTACTGCCACTGCGGTGGAAACAAGTCGGTTGCGAAACATATGGCCCTTCGGAGCTAAGCGTTTCGCACAAAACGCAGGTTTATAGAAGTCTAACTGGAACGCTAACTTTTCAAAAAGGTCAAACAAGGCGACAGCTTGCAGGTTTCAGCCTTTTATCAGACTCATTTACTTTCTAAATATGAACTGCAGCCAGGTCTTTAGCGTGAGCCCTTTACCTAGTTTCCTAAAGCCAAAGGCAGCTCTTGCCATGTATGGAAGGGTTCTGTTTCCCTGGAAGACTCGATCAAAAATAAGGGCACGAGCTTTTCTATCTCTTGTCGTGCCCCAGCCTGAACCCGAGCTATCGGTTGGGTGAGTAGCTAGAACCACTGGGACAAAAGAACAAGCCTGATCCTTGGTTAGCAAGTCTGCAATAAAGATGTATTCATCGCCAAGGTAAGTCTTTTCTGCACCTGCACCAAAACTCTCATCAAAGCGCACACCCGATAAGCGCACAGCCTTTACATCTACTAACATCTCGTAGGTTGCTGCCTTGCCACTGTTGAACTTAGTTAGTTTTTGCAGTGCAGTTGGATAAGACTTTCTAAGCTTGCCTGTTTCATCGACAGCTTGCCCTAGTAAGAGGGTGAGCTTGCTTTCTTCCATAATCTGGATGGCTTGACGAAGGCCCTTTTCATCGAAGCTAATATCATCGTCTGCAAAAACTAGATAATCACCTTGAGCATTTTCAAGAACTTGATTTCTAATCTTGGTTACACCAGTACCTGAGAAACTAAGTAGTTTTACTCTTTCACCAGTTGGTGCTTTAGCAAGTTGTTCTGGTGTTGGCATATCCGCATTACCGCTTTGCACAGTAATCAAAACATCCCAGTCAGGATTGTTAGCTAGATCAGGTAATTGAATGTTAGACAAACGGCCAGCTAGAGTGCTGTAACCGAAGGTAAGCGTTGGCATTTGGGGCTAGCCCAACTCGTCATCATCATCTAATTTTGTTGGCTTACCTTTGTTGGCGTTTTCGCTCAGAATCTTAGCTCGAGCAAATCGCATCAGCGAACCGCTAGTTTGACCAAGGTTGCTGTTTTGCATTCTGAAACCTAGGAACAACATGACAGCATCCGCTGGTTGCAAAGCACCCTGAAGGCTAAATACCAGAAGTGAGGTAATTGCGACCACGAACGTTGCGTTAGCAACTAGCGTGCCAAGTTCTGCAGATTTAATTCGAGCGGTAACTTTAGCGAAAGATGTAACTAACTCTTTGTTTCTCTGGGCTAAAGCGAATGCTTCTTGAGTTGCTGTCTGTTTAATAAACATCTGCTTGATGATGACTAACGTGATTAATATCAGTACGAAGTTTGTAACTCCCGATTGCCAGTTCACATAGATAAAGAATGCACCGAGAACAAGTATTTGGGTGAAGGTGTGGATCAGGTTATTGGTCTCAAAGGTTAGTGCCCAATCCCATGACTCACTCATCCTTGTTCTAGTGCCAGGCCTTGAGCTAAGAGCCTCGTTGAATACTTTTACACGATATGTTTTCTGCCAATAGGTAGCAAGGTGTGAAATACCAAAAAGCGCTAGGAACAGAATGAAATTCACAATCAGGGTTTCAAAAGGCTCTTCTCTACCGTGCAAAATCAAGTTGCTAAAGATTCTGATTACAAAAAGCTGAGAAAGAGGAACTATGGTTGCGATTCCTGCAAGCAGGATTGCTTGATTGCGGTGTTTTCCTCTAGGGAAAAGAGCAAGGAAAGTCTTTAGAACTATGCGTACTAAATAGAACATGCCATTCCTTTGCTTTGACTGACCACTCTAAAGATAACTGAGGCCCTTGAGTATTGCTGCTTCAACTTCATCCAGTTTAGATTCCGAGATCTTGTGATCTGTGGTCAGATTCTCAAAATCGACCTTTTGGAAATCTAAGCCAACAGGACTTGGGCTAATTGAATCCAAGCCAACACCTTGGGCATAGTCGCCGTACTTGATTCCGTTGCCGTGCACTGAATCCTCAAAGCCCTCAAAAGTTACCAGGGCACAAGGTATGCCGTATGACTGGCAGGTAATGAAAATGTGCATAGCTGAGGTGACCACGCGGTCGTAGGTGTTTAGGGTTTCAACCAATACTTTGATGTCATCTGGGTGAGACATGAAGATATCAAACTCATCCATGTTTGGATCCAAGACAAGAGGGATTGGCTTGTGTGAGAAGTGACGCACAAGAGCAACGCGTCCATTTGTCTTAGCTCTGTCAACT